>Ga0222714_10001990_pt1 | contig 22394 bp, 28 predicted proteins | sample C33_3DmetaG_FD_165048 | JGI IMG/M metagenome (GOLD analysis project Ga0222714, IMG submission 165048) | Estuarine water microbial communities from San Francisco Bay, California, United States - C33_3D | ecosystem: Environmental > Aquatic > Marine > Unclassified | place: USA: California...
TCTTCCGCAGATAAAACAAGCAATTGTTCTATTAGATAATTTTTATCTTACTAACCGTGGATTTTTTATGCCTTCTCCTGTTTTTAAAGAAGGTTTTGGCATAGTCATTGCCAGTTTAATTTTTGCAATCATTGCCAGTTATTTCCTAAAAAAATATTTGAAAAAAAGACAAGAAACAACAGGTCGGCAATATCCTATTTTTTTGATTAATAGTGCTTTGATTATTTTTATCCCAATCTTTTTTTATTACACAACCGGTATGCCAATTGAGTTTGATAACCCCGTTTTAAAAGGTTTTAATTTTAAAGGAGGGATGGTTGTTCGACCAGAGTTTTTAGGTATGCTTTTTGGCTTGTCCGTTTATACAGCCGCATTCATCTCAGAAACAGTAAGATCAGGTATTATCTCCGTATCCAAAGGTCAAAGAGAAGCATCGCAAGCACTAGGCTTAAAAAATAATTTAGTTATGCGATTAATTATTATTCCACAAGCACTTAGAGTTATTATCCCTCCCTTAACCTCGCAGTATCTCAATTTAACTAAAAATTCTTCTTTGGGTATTGCCATTGGCTATGCTGATCTAGTTCATGGGTTTGGTGGAATATCACTAAATCAAACTGGAAGAGCAATCGAGATAATGATGATTGTTATGTTAACTTATCTTTCCATCAGTCTCATTATTTCTATTTTTATGAATATTTATAATAAGGCAGTACAGTTTAAAGGAAACGCATGAGCTCTGTCGCTTTAAAAGATTTATCTCATAACAAATACTATAATTGGATAGTCAGAAATTTTTTCTCAACCTGGTTAAATACTTTTTTAACTATTATTGCACTGATCTTTTTATATAAGGTGGGTACTTTTTTCTTAGACTGGGCGATCTTTAGTGCAGACTTTAAAGTAAATTTCCAAGGGGAGGTTATTACAGATAGAACCATGTGTTCTAAAAATATAGCCCCAGGTGAATATGGAGCCTGTTGGACTATTATTTATGCAAGATTTGATCAATTTATGTATGGCTTGTATCCGGCAGAGGAAACATGGCGAGTAAACCTTTCATTTTTTCTTTTACCATTCGCTATTATAGGTTTCTTATTTGATAAGTTGCCTTTGAGAAAATATTTTATTTTCTTCACCTTTATTTATCCCTTTATTGCTTATTTTTTATTATACGGAGGCCCCAATCTAACGATTGTTGAAACTAATAAGTGGGGAGGCTTATTAGTGACACTGTTTCTTGGAGTTACAGGCATTGGTCTTGCATTCCCATTGAGCATTGTTTTAGCATTGGGTAGAAGATCGAATATGCCAATAATAAAATCAATTTGTGTCATCTTTATTGAATTTATTAGAGGTGTACCACTAATAACTTTATTATTTACAGCCAATGTTATGTTGCCTTTATTTTTGCCGGAGGGTGTTAACCCAGATAATCTTCTTCGCGCTTTAGTAGCGGTGACACTTTTTCAATCTGCTTATATGGCTGAAGCTATACGTGGGGGGCTTCAAGCTATTCCACGAGGTCAAATTGAGGCCGCTCAATCCCTAGGTCTGACCTATTGGCAAACAACTAGAAAAATTGTACTACCTCAAGCATTAAAGATAGCTATCCCACCTATCGTTAATACCTGTATTGGTCTTTTTAAAGATACCTCTTTAGTTTTAATCATAGGACTTTTTGATTTACTTGGTATTGGTAAAGCAGCTTTAGCTGATATGACCTGGACTAAATTATATTACGAAGTCTATGTCTTTATTGCGCTAGTTTTTTTTATATTTTGCTTTGGTATGTCTCGCTATAGTCTATATTTAGAAAAGAAATTAAAAACGGATAATAGTTAATGAGTCTTGAACAAGTAATTCAGTTAGAGAAAGTCAATAAATGGTATGATGATTTTCATGTTTTAAAAGATATTGACCTGCTTGTTGAAAAAGGACAAAAAATTGTGATTTGTGGTCCTAGTGGTTCAGGTAAATCTACTATGATCCGTTGTATTAATCGACTAGAAGCTCATCAAGAGGGCAAAATCACAGTCCATGGAACAGAGCTTACTAATGATTTAAAAAATATCGATTTAATTCGAAAGAATGTGGGAATGGTCTTTCAACAATTTAATCTTTTTCCGCATTTAAGTGTTTTAGAAAATATTACTTTAGCTCCCATTTGGGTCAAAAAAATGCCCAAGCAAGAAGCTGAGGAAATCGCAATGGCTTATTTAGAAAAGGTAAAAATACCAGAGCAAGCAGAAAAATTTCCTGGACAGCTGTCAGGTGGTCAACAACAACGTGTAGCGATTGCCCGTTCATTAGCAATGAATCCAGATATCATGCTTTTTGACGAACCTACTTCTGCGCTTGATCCGGAAATGATCAAAGAGGTTTTAGATGTGATGATCCAACTGGCAGAGGAGGGTATGACTATGTTAGTGGTGACTCATGAGATGGGATTTGCTAAAACTGTTGCTGATCAAATGATTTTTATGGATGAAGGAAGAATTGTAGAAGAGGCAAAACCCGAAGAATTCTTTAATAATCCTCAAAACGATCGAACCAAATTATTTTTAAGTCAAATTTTAAATCACTAATTTTTTTTTTCATAAATGACAAATCACCTATCAGTGCTTGTGACACGGGGTGGCCTGTTAGAAAGCAGCCATCAAGTCCAAGCAATTTTCATTGATCAAAAAAGAAAAATTATTTTTAATCAAGACTCATCGAGCAGAGTTTTTCCTAGATCCTCTATAAAAATCTTTCAGGCAATTCCATTTATTCAAAGCAATGCTATTGATAAATTTAACTTAACAGCAAAACATATTGCTTTATGTTGCGCTTCTCATAATGGGGATACGGCCCATGTGCAAATTGCAACAGATTGGCTTAAAAAGATAAAAAAGACTGAAAAAGTTTTACTCTGTGGCCATCATCGCCCCATGGGATCTGATCGATCAAAAAATATTTTAACACTCATTAGCAAAAAATCACCCATCTTGAATAATTGCTCGGGCAAACATTTAGGCATGGTTTCTCGGTGTTTAGTGGACGGCATGAGCATTAAAGATTATTTAGAGTTTGACAGTAGTCATCAACGCCAAATTATAGAGATAGTAACTAATTTATTTGAGGCAAAGGTTGAGAACTTAACGCGAGATGGGTGTCATGCTCCGATGTTTTCTATTCCTCTAAAATGCTTAGCATTGGCAGCACTCAAAGTTGCACATCATGAAAAAATGATACCTCAATATAGTCAAGCAATTGACAAATCACTAAAATCAATTACGCAGTATCCTTTTATAACTGCGGGCCAAAATCAATTTGATTCAAATATTATCCAAGCAACTCAGGGAAGAATTTATTTTAAACGTGGAGCTGAGGGGGTAGGCCTTGTAGTTGATAGAAAGAATAAAATCGGGGGTGCGATTAAAATTAAAGATGGGAGTATGCGAGCCCTACCTATTGCTACACTTGCAATTTTAAATCGCTTAAAACTTATAAGCACAAAAGAATTAAATTTGTTAAGACTATGGTCCAATATTCCCATCCTTAACTGTAATCAGTTTGAGGTAGGTAGGATTTTAGCGGAATAGCACTTCATAAAATGAACGAAATTCTTTTATCTTTATTATCCGGTTGGATTGTTTTTTATTTTGCAGTGTTCTTACCTGGTCCAAATACATTTTTTGTGGCCTCTGTTGGAATGACCGGGGATAAACATCAGATATGGGGTGCCGCTATAGGGACGGCTATAGGATCTTTTACTTGGTGTTTGTTAGCAACCTCAGGTATTTCTTTTTTAGTGTCTAATTTGATGGGTTGGGGTTTTTATATTCTTAAACTTTTAGCCAGTTTATACATGGTGTATCTTGCCTACCAAACAGGAAAACAATATTTTGCAACTCAAAATCAATTAATTAAGACAAGTAATCATCGTAATTTTTTTAAAAGTTTAAGGAAGGCTATAATAGTCGCCTATACAAACCCTAAAGCCTTTGCTTTTTGGTCCGCTTTAGCGACCATTAAATTTAGTGAGTCATTAAATTTTCAGATAGCTTTAATTTTTTCATTCGGATCATTTTTAATTTCAGCAATGAACTATAGTATTATAGGTCATTTTTTTGGTATCAAAAAATTTTCAAGTTATTTTAGTCGACCAAAAAATATAATTAATTTAATTTTTTCGGGATTATTTTTGTTTGTCGCTGTGGAAATTTGGTTTTTTTAAGACTGGTGGGAGAAGCCCTAAGTAAATAGAGTGTTCTAAAATTTTCTTTGAAACTTACTGTCAATCTCTCTTTGTCTTCTCTCTAATTCTACTAAATCTTGAGATTGAGCTAAATAAAGCTCATCTTTGATTAAAGTAGAAGAATATTGTTTAGTATTCCTTTTAGAGAGAACTTGACCGAGAGTTTTAAATAAGTTGCTTATCATTATGCAGCTTGTTTAAGTGAAGAGGGGAATGATTTATTCTTTTGAAAGAAGGAATAGGCATACTGCCAATCTGTTCCGTATTCAACTTTACAAAAGTTAATGATGCCGTCTTCCTTTTTGCTAAAATTAATTGAGCTAAATAGGTTTAACCAAAACTTCATTGATTTTTCTGTAAATGTAAATGATTTGTCCATTTTTCTGTTTCCTTTCATTTTTTATTAAAGGACTTATAGGATAGTTGTTACGATTTGACTTTTGCTAAAATGAGACAGCAGCTATCTTTTTTTTAAGACAAGACCAATAATATTCCAACAAGGACCATAATGGACCCAGTTATTTTATTTAATCTTTGGGCATACTCTGGTTTGGATACCCATAGTTTTATCTGATTTCCCGCAGAGCAAACAACCACTAAAGACAAAAAGACACTACAATAAACAGTGGCTAAAACCTCTAAACCTGACCAAAGTGTTAATTTAGAAAGATCCATAAATAGAGGAATGAAAGAGAGATAAAAAAGAATGACTTTTGGGTTGGTGCCGCCGATGAGAAAACCTAAGAAAAACTGCTTAATAGTCGAGACTTTCTTTTTACCTTGTGCTTCTAAATCCAGAGACTTAAGTCTAAATTGACTGACTCCTAAATAAACTAAATATCCAGCTCCTATCCACCTCACGATATACATGATGGGTTCTAGGTAACTTGATAAATAACCTAATGATAAAATTGCCAGTGATAGATAAACTACATCGCCTACTGCCTCGCCTGCGCCAAGAATTAATCCTGATTTTAAACCTTGAGACGTAGATACAGAAAGAGCCGCAAGCGTGCCAGGTCCAGGGGAGATGCCAAAGATAAAAGTCGCAACCGATAAAGAAACAAATGTTGCAAAATCCATTCAGCGAACATTAAACTTTTCAAATCTAGTAAACAACAATTAAAATGTTATAAGTAGTAAAGAAAATTCATGAACTTTTTTGATGGACATAACGATGTACTTTTTCGACTCTTTTTAAAAAATAAAAAAGATAGCCATCAAGATTTTCTTCAGGGAGACAATGAGGGTCATCTCGATTTCCCGCGTATGCAACAGTCGGGTTTCAAAGGTGGTTTTTTTGCAATCTATGTGCCGTCACAAGAAGAGGAGATCGCCTCCTCTGATAAACCAGTTAAATATGATCTGATGGCAAATGATCAATATTCATTACCCCTTCCAGCACCGGTATCTGTAATGGAAGCACTTCCGATTGTTTTAAAAAAAGTTGCGCTTCTCTCCAAAATTGAAAAAAACTCTAATCAAGAAATTAAGATTTGTTTAAACGGCAAAGAGGTAGAGGATACATTTCATAACAAAAAACTTGCCATTATCATGCATATCGAGGGAGCAGAGTGTATAGACCCTAATTTTTATAACCTAGAGGTTTTATATCGTGCAGGCTTGCGATCGGTGGGGCCCGTTTGGTCCCGGCCCACTATATTCGGTGAAGGTGTACCTTTTGCATTTCCCCACACCCCCGATACCGGAAATGGGTTAACTGATTTTGGAAAAGAGTTAATAAAAAATTGTAACTTATTGAATATGATTATTGATACATCGCACCTTAATGAAAAGGGATTTTGGGATATTGCAAAATATTCACATTCACCGCTAGTGGCGACTCATAGTAATGCCCATGCTATTTGTCCTCATACTCGTAATTTGACCGATAAGCAATTAGATGCCATCAAAGAAACTCAGGGAATGGTGGGCGTTAATTTTGCGCCTGCTTTTTTGAGAGGTGATGGAAAAATGTTAAAAGAAACACCCCTCCAATTAATTGTTGATCACTTCAAATACCTAGTTGATAAATTAGGCGATGATAAAGTTGGTTTTGGATCTGACTTTGATGGGGTGATGGTACCCCAGGCGCTAGTGGATGTAACAGGGATGCCTAAGATTATTGATTTAATGCGCCTTCAAGGTTTTGATGATGCTGTATTAAAAAAACTTTGTTACGAAAATTGGATTAGTCTTACTAAAAGAGTATTAATCTAGCTACTGGTCTCTTCAAAAACAATAGAAAGTAAAACAAACCCAAATAAAAAGTAGCTTCCAACTTCAACTTTCATTTCTGTAAAATAAGAGAGTTTAAATATGGTTACCGCCAAGGCAATTAATAAAAGATCAAGCATCGACCACTTAGTAAAAAAATATAGAAGTTTTTTTGTAACTTTATTTGAAATTCCTTTGTGAACAACAAATGAAAACACAAACTTCATTGAAGGCATAAAGACAGTGCCGGCAAATAAAATAGAGAATAGGAACCAATCTTCTTGAGCAAAAAGAGTAAGTAAAATATTAATAATGTTATTCGACTCTTTAAAAAAGAAGAAATTTTCAACACTAAATAAAGGAAAGTACAAAAAGGCACCAAATAAAAATATTTGGAGAGTTAAATAAGTCCAGAGGATGTGACTACTTAATTTCATTTATTAATATAACTAAATACACCATCAAAAACTTTCGTCTAATAAATTTTATGATATACTAATCCTATGGGACTACATTTTGACTATAAATCAAAAGCTGGTGAAAGAGCTATGGAAAAAGAGCGAAAAAGAATGGAAAAGCTAGCAGCTAAAAAAGCAAAAAGAGATGCTAAAAAAGAAGAAGAAGAGCTAGCTGAACTAGAGCGCTTAACTAACCCCAATGCTCAACCAGGAAATAATCAGGAATAAAGAGACTGATTGTTTTCAAATAGCATTTGTTTTTTCGATCTGAAGTATCGACAACCTAGTCCTCAAGCTTATACTTTTTTTGATCTTTAGTCATAGTCTCCAACATTTTCGTATACCAAACCTTAAAGTCAGGAGATGTATCCTCGTACAGCATAACTTTTTTTCTAATTAGAAATATTCCTATATCTTCTTCAGGTATACCTACAAATGTTTGTCTTTCTGTCAGCATTACTTTGATTTCGGGCGCCAATGGTTCGTGCTTAGATAAAAAATAACCATGATGTTGCCCCCATACATAGCGAATGATAGGTGTTGTCGCTTCTACCATCATTTCGACATATTTATTTTCATTTTTTAAAAAACTTTCCATTCCGGGAACAGGGCGATGAATACTAGCAAAACTTAATCCAATTTTTTCTTTTGGGATCCAGCCTGAGGGGAAGGACACATGTAATGCAATAAGCTTATTAGAACGATGAAAGATGGCTACATCTTCTTGAATGGAGTACCCCATATCAATAAAACTATCAAAGTATTTTTTTTTATTCGGGTACTCTTTTTTTATAATAGAATCAATTTTATCGCAGATAGCTTTTTCATGATTGGGTGAAAAAATTTTATCAAAGAAAATATTATCTTGAGAGAGAGTTTTAAGTTTTAAATATCTCTCTTCTTGATCATCAAATTCAATAATGGGCAAATCATTAATTTTTTTAATTCCCGGGGAGACGGTATAAATAGGTCCATAGGGCTGCCAATCAATCATTTTGTAAATAATATTATTATTCCAATTATAGTTATTGCAATAATGATTATATTTTTAAACATAATATCAGGAATTTTTCGATGCACTAGATACCCTAACCATACGCTAATCATCACTAAAATTGCTATGGGATAGTAGCTTATGACTATTTCAGTATAGCTGCCTCCAATTAATATAAAAAATATTGCTCTCAGCGAGTTGATAAGAAAAAAGTATCCTGCCATTGTTGATCTGAGTTCTTGTTTATTTTCAAAATTATCTTTGTAGCCCATTAGTACAAAAGGGCCACCAATTGTAAAAATACCTTGAATTAATCCGCCTAAAATAATTATTGAATTTTTGATGATTTTCGGGATAAGTATTTTTGGCCATATTAGGTTGAAAAATCCATAAGAGATTAACATCACTGCAAAAGCCTTAATTAGAAGTTGGGAGGCCAAGTAGTCAATCAAATAAGTACCAATTAGAGCACCTGGAAGGGTTAGAAGAAGAATATTAAATAGATGGTAATAAGAAAGATGTTTATATGACTGTATTAATACAGCGAGGCCCGAGGCTAACCCTACAACCATAGCCATTTTGATTAGTGTATTAAAATCATATAACAACCCACTAATTCCAAGAAATATGATAGTGCCCCCAAAACCAAAAATACTTTCTATGCCATAGGCCAAGCAAGCTATCAAGGAAATCACAACTGTATTGGGCATAATAATTTAAATTTAAAGATAGCTTAGAATGTTTTATGGTAATTGTAATCTATGTATTTAAAGAAAATTTATCTTTGCATTGTTATTATTCTTTTAAATTGGCAAAATACTTTTGCTTTGACGCAAGATATCACGCTTACTATCCTAGTTCCGGACGCATTGCATTCAGAATATATTTTAGCAAAAAGTGTATGCAAATTATTAGGTAGGGAGTTAGAAGTTTCTCACAGTTATGGGGGAACTAATACTTTGGATTGTAGTGTTAGTTTCAATAATAGTATTGATGATATAATTACTAAAATTGAACAAAATCAGTTTCAATATGCAATCCTTAAATCATCTGAATTTGATACTCGACCTGCCAATTTAGCGATTAGGTCAATTTTATACTTCCCGGCGGAGCAAGATTATGTTTTCGTATCTAACCAAAATGTTGATATTGATGTAATTAAGGAAATTAATTTTGGAGTAATCAATCACTTATTAGAATTTAAATATCTTCATAAGTCTTTTATAAATTTTTCAACTGAAAATCTAATAGTGAAACAAAAAATTCCTATGCATTTAGGAACCCTAAGATTTAGCGACGATTGGAAAAACGGAAAGAACTTAAGAATTACAGAGGTAGAGTAATCTTATGGAAACCATCAGTCACCACATAGATAAACACCAAAGTAAAAAATAGTCCACCAATAACAACTCTCATAATCGCAACTCTACTCATTAGATTTTAACTGTAAAGTATATATACTGTGCAAAATTGTCATGAATGCAATCTTCTTCGGATTTGTTACTGGTCTAAGTTTTATCCTGGCGATTGGTGCTCAAAATTTATTTGTCATCGAACAGGGCATAAGAAAAAATCATGTTTTTTTAGTAACTACTATTTGTATTTTGAGTGATTTTTTATTGATATTTTGTGGAATTTTCCTTTTTTACACCTTAGATGGATTGATCAATGCTTGGTTTAATCTTTTTTTAAATCTCTCGCTAATTGCTTTTCTTATATTTTTTATTGTCAATAAATTTAAATCGTTGACGCTGCCCATATCTTCAATTGAGTTTAGGCAAGAATCAAGACATAAAATAATTTTACAAACTCTAGGTTTTACTTTTTTAAACCCACATGTTTATTCAGATACTGTTTTTATAATAGGAAGTCTTTCAAAGTCCTATGAAATGGTATCACAAAAACTTTTGTTTGGTCTAGGGGCGGGCTTAGCATCTTTATTTTTTTTTTATTTGATCGGGTATGGAGCTCAGGCACTTAGGGCTTATTTTTTAAATCCCAAAATTTGGCGTATCCTCAACTTGGCTATAATTATTTATTTTTGTATTTTAGTGATTATGGTTATTTCTAAGGATATAGTTAAAACCATCTAATCATCCCAATTATTCCAGCAGAGGCATAAAAAAACTGCAAAAATAATATGCCTTTATGTTTTCCAACATATGCCCACATACCGATAGCAATTGCAGAAATTAAAAGGAGCATAAAACCTAAAAACTCTGCACCGATGTTAAAGGCCACTAACAAAGAATAAATGATAGCTGTAATTACCCCAAACCATTCAAGTATCTTAGATTTATTCATGAGAAAATATTAACAATTTATTGACTATTATCTATGGTAATAAATTTTTAATTTTGCACAGAGGATATGCAAACATAGCAAATCTCATCTTTTAAAAATATTATATAAACTAGTTATTGAAAGAGCGGCTAAAAGTTTAAATATAATTTATTCTTCACAGTTATTCCCTCCTAACAAATAACCACCGCTCTTTCAAAAAGATAAAATGAATAACTTTTCTATGCTTTTCCCCGCCTTGCTGTTCCCCGCAATTCCATTAATGATGATTTCCTTTGGTAATCGGTATACATCTTTAGCTACCTTGATTAGAAAAATTCACGATTTAATCGTAATGAATCCATTAAAAAAACCTACTGCATCACATTATTTTGATCAGCTAGAAATTTTAACACTCAGATTAAAGCTAGTTAGAGCAATTCAAACTTTATCCGGTATTAGTTTTTTATTGAATTTGTTGAGTATTTTTTCAAGTTATATCGAGAAAGTTGAGCTAGCTTTAAACTTTTTTGGATTAAGCGTATTGGTTTTTACCATTGCAATAATGATGTTTATTTATGAAATACAACTATCAACCAAGGCATTAAGTAAGCATCTTGAAGATTTAAAAGATCTAGCATAAAAAACTAGTTTTCATATAAAGTTAGGGTATTTTGATAAAATTGATAAATAAAATATTTTTCCTCCCTATTTTTTTACTTTTAGTGTCGTGCTCAGGCAATTACAACTTTGCTTGGTTTGTAATAAATCCTTGGCACTCTCAAGGGTCCTCTAATCTTTATTTTCTTTTAGGGGGTTTGTGGACTACTATTTGGATATCTTTAGTAAGTCTTTTTCTTTCTGCCTTAGTAGGACTTTTAGTGACCTTACCTCATTTAAGCCCTAATAAGTATTTTAAATACCTTAATCTTGCTTATGTCGAAATCTTTCGAGCTATACCCGTTTTGGTTTTGCTACTGTGGATATATTATGGTCTACCATCAATTTTTGGAGGAAGTTTATCTTTTAATCCTTTTGTTGCAGGCGTTATCACGTTAGTACTTCATGAGTCAGCATTTATATCTGAAATCTATCGATCCGGGATTCAGGCTATCAAAAAAGGACAGGTAGAGGCAGCAAAATCTCTTGGTCTAAATCCTACATTGGTATTTATTAAGGTGATACTTCCCCAAGCAATTAGAATAATTACACCTGCTTTACTCAATCAAGGTATTTATATTTTAAAAATGAGTTCCTTAATTTCAGTTATTGGCTTAGGAGATTTAACTAGAAGAGCAAATGAACTTATAGTTACGACTTATCGACCTTTAGAAATTTATAGCTTTTTAGTATTAGAATATTTAGTTTTAGTTTTAATAGCTTCTTTTGTGGTACGTAAAATTGAAAGAAAATTTCAAATCAAATAGCGTTGGTTTGCGCTCGATTTATTTTATTTAGCTTTAAGCCGACAATTATTTTTCTAATGTGAATAAAGATCATCACAGCAAATACAGCATTAATACTGAATATTCCCCACCAAACACCTATTAATCCCATTTCTAAAGTCACAGAGTAAAAATGGTAAATAAATGGAGGCAGAACCCCTAATCGAAAAAAGGTATATATTGTGTTGTACATCGGTTTTTTTAGACCTTGAAAAACAGAGCCTGTCATATGGATAAATTGGTAAATAATTGTAAGAAATGCAGCCATAAATAGATAACTATCTGCCATTTTAATTACCTCAATATCTTTGGTAAAAAATTTAACTAAGAAATCACCAAAAAAGAAGAGTATCAAAGCACCAACGGTCATTAAACCGATACCAATTTTAATTGCTTCAAAGTGAGATTTTTCAATACGATCAAAATTACCCGCTCCATAATTTTGACCTACAATACTTAATAAGGCTATGTTAAGCCCAATACTGGGAAGTAATATGATTTGTTCAATTCTAAGGGCAATTCCATAAGCAGCAACTGCAGATGACCCATAAACATTTACAAATTTTTGTATTACAAAAAAACCTACCGCAATCATCAGCATATTTAAACTTGCGGGAACAGATTGTTTTAAAAAATCAACCAGATATTGAAAATTTATTGTGCACTGGTTCAATTTAAAGTTTTTCATGATAGGTAGTTGCAGAGCATGAAAACCTAAATAGAAAATTGTAAGTAGTTCTACAAAGACTGTTGAAATTGCAATCCCTTTGACTCCTAATGCGGGAATAAACAAAAACCCAAAACATAAAATGGGATTTAAGATGATATTTAAAAAAAATGCAAAAATCATAATGTTACGATTTTTCTTTGTATCACCTGATGCGTTTAAAATAGAATTAACTACTAAACTTAAAGTCATGATAGGGGCAAATAAGGAAATAACATTCATGTATTCAAGTGATGTATTTAAAAAAGAATCTTGGGCTCCAAAAAATTTAAAAATAGGGGTGGAGGCAAAAAAAACAATTAACCCGATAGCCGTTGAAAAAATTAATGCATATATCAATGACTGAACGTATGCCTCAGATGCTTTTTTTTCATTTTTGGATCCTAAATAGTTAGAAATAATTGCTGTCGTGCCTTGTGAGAAACCTACCGCAGCAGCCAATAAAATAAAAAAAACAGGAAAGGAAATAGATAATGCTGCGAGAGCCTCAGTATTAATCATACCCGCATAAAATGTATCTGTTACATTGTAAAAAGTATGAAATAACATACCAATGCCCGCAGGTACAGCCATGCGAACTAACTGCTCGCGAATATTTCCTTGTGTGAGATCCATTAAAACGGTTTTAAAATAACTAGTATAACAATTAATACCAAAAGGATAGTTGGAAATTCGTTGATAATTCTCAAGTATTTAGAGGAATAAATATAATTCTTCTTTTCAAGATTTTTTCTGATTTTAGCTAAATACATATGGAAAATAGAAAGTATCAAAACTAAAAATATTTTAGCATACAACCATCCGGCAAAACCAATATAGTGAATTAAACCTAAACCAAAAAACCAAGTTAAAATCATTGCAGGGTTCATGATTACTCTCAAGAGTCGATACTCCATCGTCTTAAAAATATTGGCCATTTCAGCGTTGGATGAATTTTCAACGTGGTACACAAAAAGTCTCGGGAGGTAAAAAAGTCCAGCAAACCATGCTATTAAGGAAATAATATGGGCAATTTTTAAAAATTCATACATAGGCTAGCTAGCTCCATTTTGCTTCAGGCGGCATGGACATTAAAATTGCATCAATATTACCCCCTGTTTTTAATCCGAATAAAGTACCTCTGTCATATAAAAGATTGAATTCAACATACCGAGATCTTTTTCTAGACAGTGCCGCTAAATCCTCCGCGGTATAGGGGAGATCTTTTTTTCTATTAGCGTTACTGATAACAAAGTTGATAAAGAATTGTCCAACATCTTTAATGAAGTTGATGTCTTTTTGATAATCATTATCTAAATAATCAAAGAATATCCCCCCGACACCTCTAGCTTCATTGCGATGTTTTAAAAAAAAATATTCATCACATTCTTTTTTAAATTTAGGGTAATAGTCTTGGTGGTGTTGATCACAGGTTCGCTTTAAACCTTCATGAAAATTATTGGTCTCCATATCCTCTGGAAGGGCTGGTGTTAGATCACACCCCCCGCCAAACCATTGTTTGCCGGCAGTGGTAATATATCTAGTATTGAAGTGAGCCGCTGCAATTTTAGGGTTTTTCATATGGGCGACTACAGAAATACCACTCGCCCAAAAACTTGGATTAACATCAGTTCCAGGAATGTTTTTTTTAAACTCTTCGCTAAACTCACCGTGAACAGTTGAGATATTTACTCCTACTTTTTCAAAAATTGAACCTTTTAAAATGGACATGAGCCCGCCGCCGCCGCCGGGTCGCTGCCAGGGTTTTTCCTCAAATTTAGAACCATCAAGTTTTTGAATGGCTCCCACCATTTGATTTCGTAATTCTTTAAACCATTTTTCAGCTTGGTTTTGCTGGCTAATTAACTGGTCGTTCATTATATCCAACCGTGCAGTTCATTTTCTAAAAGACTACAAAGCAATTGAATATGATCATCTCGATCATTTAAGCAGGGGATATAGTCAAATTTTTTACCACCGTTTTCCATAAAGATTTCCCTATTTTCAACATTTAATTCCTCGATAGTCTCTAAGCAATCTGATGAAAATGCTGGACTTATTACTTGGAGATTTTCTAAACCTTCTTTAGCTAAACGTTCAATTGTTTTATCTGTATACGGTTGTAACCATTCTGCAGGTCCAAACCTAGATTGAAAAGTAGTCATATAACTATCAGGGTCTAAACCCATAGACTCTGCTACTAAACGAGTGGTCATTCTACAAAAGCAATGATAGGGATCACCTTTATCTAAATATTTCTTCGGGATTCCATGATAGCTAAAAATTAATTTTTGAGGTTTGCCATTTTTTTTCCAAAATTCATCAATGCTATTTTTTAAAGCATTAATATAAAGAGAGTTGCCGTGATAACCGCCAATAAAGCGGAGAGAAGGAACCCACCTCCATTTTTGTAACTCTAAAGAAATAGCGTCAAAGGTAGAACCAGTTGTTGCAGCACAATACTGTGGGTATAAAGGTAAAACAATAATTCGATCACAATTTTGATGACGTAGATTATTTAAACCTTTTGCAATGCTGGGATTTCCATAGCGCATCCCTATATCAAAAATAAGATTAGAATATTTAGAGTGTAATTCTGCTTTAATTTTTTTTAATTGCGCTTGAGTATAAAGTAGTAAAGGAGAACCCTCTTTGGTCCAAACAGAGCGATAGTTCGCAGCTGATTTTGATGGACGTGTATTTAAGATTATTCCATTTAAGATAAACCACCAGATAGCTTTAGGTGTCTCAATTACTCGATGATCTGAAAGAAATTGTTTTAAATAAACTCTTAAAGAGGAAGTCGTTGGTTCGTCCGGGGTTCCTAAATTTGTTAATAAAATACCAGTCTTTAACTTAGAGCCATGAACATAAAGTTCGTTACCTTTGAATTGAACCATTGAAAAAAAATACGATTTTTAGGCTAATTTAGTTCTAATCTTCTCAATAAAAAGATGAATATTAGTCTCAGGTGTGGTTTTTTGAACGCCATGATCTAAACTAGCAATCCATCCAGAACGGTTTTCATATTGAGGCTGACCGCAATACTCAATAAATTCATCAAGCACTTTTGTAAAATCATCTTTATCTTGAAGAGATAGTAAATCATTAGAAAAATTTCCTTGAAGGGTCAGATTAGTCTCTTTTAATTCAGATAAAATATTAAAATTAGATCCTAAAACCGTTAATTGAAGTCCCGATACTTTTTTCAGAAAATCATATTTTCCAGGAGAGATATTCTTAGTGAAATATCCAATTTTATTAGGATGCTTTTGACAAACATCGCATAAAAAAGGAATAACAACTTTTTCAAATTCTTGATTAGATAAATTGTTTGCTTCGGTATCAAAAATCATTAATAAATCCAAATCATTCTCAAATTGAATCTCTATATTCTGTTTTAAAATAATTTCTAAGGTCTTTAGCGTTGGGTTAAATAATTCCTCAGAGGCAGGATTATGTCTTGTTGCAAAATGAAAAAGCGTAAAAGGTCCTCCGATAAAACCAATCAGGGATTTATCATTAGGAAGTTCTTGACGTAAAAGCTTTAAGGCTTTGTTTTGAAATTGAATATAGTTGTTAAATTCTTCTAAAGAATAATTCTCCACCATAGTCAGTGAGAGATTTTTTTTAAAAATAGGACCTGGATTAAACTCTAATTCCATCCCTAAAAAATCTAAGGGGAATAAAATATCACTAAATAAAATCGCAGCATCAAAATCAAATTCTTCTATTGGACCTAGTGTTACCTTGCATGCTAGTTCAGGCTCTCGACACAGTTGCTCAAAAGTATATTTGGATTTTAAGTTTTGATAGTGACGATGATATCTACCTGCTTGGCGCATCATCCATATAGGAGGCACCTTTTGTGGAATTCGATTTAAGGCATTATGAAATTTTTGATTATAAATATTTTGCAATATCTCTAGCCCCATACGTAATAATAAAATCTGCTCTAGCTCTTTTGAAGACAGTTAGGCTTTCATACAGAAGATCAATATAGTTACCTAAATTTGTGCTATGCAGAAGCTGTAAACCCGCATATTCACCGCTTACTTGATATGCACCTGTAGGTAGAAGAGTTTGATTTTTAATATCAGTAATCAAATCGATTGAAGTCATACCCGGCTTAACCATTAAATAATTTGCACCTTGTGCTGCATTGATAACGGAGCTATCGATGGCTTTTTGGCGATTATTTACGGGTAATTGGTAGGCAGAACGGTCAAAGCCTTTTGGAGATGATTTTGCTGCATCTCTAAAGGGTCCATATAATGTGCTCTTAAATTTTGTGGAATAACTCATGATTTGCGCATCGGCAAAATTGTTTTCATGAAAAATTTTTCGAAGGTATTGGGTAGTATTTTTCATCATATCACTGGGAGCAATGATATCGGCTCCAGCTTCTAAATAAGTATTGGCTGCAAGTCCTAAAGAATAATGAGTTTTCTTTAAATCAATTTTTTTAGAATGTGTAATACCACAATGACCATCCTGGGTCATTGAACATAAACAAGTATCGATTAATAAAGTAATATTTTTACCAAAACTTTTTTTAATTTGATGAATCACATCATAGTGAAAAGAAAAATCTTCTGGGGTTTTTTGTTTTTCAGCTGGTACAATAAATAATAAAAAATTTTTAATACCTTTTTTGAGATCCTGTTCTATTGATTTACAAATTAAATTTTTTGGCCAACTAAAATTTTCACCTAAACCTTTTATTCTCTTTTTATTTTTAAGCTGTTGATCTACAAACAATGGTTGAATTAATTGTTTTCGTTGAAGTTTAGATTTATCTGCAATTGGAAAGAAATTTTTAATCATTTTAATTCAAACTTTTTAAAATCTTCATATCCAAGATATACATTTAATTTATTTTTGGGAATATATTTAGCTATTTGATGAAAAGTATTCCCGGGACCACAAGCATTGCGGAGGTGAAGAATCTCAGGTCTAAGTTTAACGGCGAGTTCAAAAGCGGAGAAGCTCATCCAATAAAAGCTAGTTGCATTAAATAAATTATTAATGGTAGGCTCATTAATTGAGGGGGTAAGTTTATAGTGATAAGCTAGAGTATAATTTTGATTTAATTTATTGCCTTTATAAGTCAGTTTGGTTGGTTTTTGACGATTAGCAAAGTAATGTTTTTCTAAAGGACGATAATCCTCTCCAAAACCATCGAAGCTACTATTTGCCAATACGCCGATTTTATTGACTTTTTGCCACGTCGAAATGCCTGAAGTTGTTATATGTTGGACACCCTTTAAGGTTTTTTCTGCTAAGTTGTTAGCCCTTGTAATAATCAGGTTTTTATTTTTGAGATTATTTTTCAAGGTCAACTCAGACCTTTTGAACATTTGATAATTTTTTAAATTATTAGGAAAAATTTCTTTTACTTTTGTTATATTTGACCAATCTAGATATTTTTTATCATGGAAATATTTTTTTGCTTTAAAATCTTTTCCTCTACAAAATAATATTCTTTTTCCAATAAAATTTTCAATGGTAACGCCAATATTTAAAGAACACCCACCTCCCCATTTGCCTAAAAAATTTCTTTCTTCACGACAGTCTTTTTCAGATCGGGCATGGTTGATCTTATTTAAAAGGGCACTGATAGTCTTATCATTAGATCGATATTCTAATGCAATACATCCTTGAGCGGCTGCAGAGGGGAACTCTGATAAAGGTAAAACTATTTTTTCAAATTGCTCAAAAAGTTTTTTAAACTTTTGGGTTTCTTGCGTGTTTACCCTGTTTCCATATTTAAAGACTCGATCAATAGCGGCTTTAGCCATAAATAATCCATCGTATTTAGGTTCTTCAATAGTTTTAAGGAGTCTTGTAGTAATATTGCCTCTGATGTTCAATGACTGAAAATTTGAAAAAGGTAATATCTTTTTTAAATGTCTTAAGTAATACACTCTTCTTGGCGAAGAGGTGCCAATCACAAGCTTTTTTTGTTTTATTGATTTTTTTTTAATGAGCAAAACATCTCTGGGATCATCTCTTTCTAAGCATGCAAATGATGTTTTGATTAAATTTTTGACAGGCAAATCTTTAAAGGAGTGAATGACAATATCACAATGTTTATCAATTAAAGCCTTTGAGAGGGAGTTGGTAAAGATACCAAAACCATGTTTTTCCCAGGCTTTTGCCGTCTTGTCGGTGTCACCAATCGTTTCAGAATAAATTATTTCTACCTTGCCCTTGTATGTTTTTTTTATTCTTTGAACCGCTAAGTAGGTTTGTACTTTTGCTAAAAAACTGGATCGAGAGAGAATTGTTATTTTTGATGCCATTAAACTAAACTTTACTTTTAACGTAAGATAATATTCTAATCTTTTAGATAAAAATATGGAAATTGGAATAGATAGTTTTGCAGGACTGAGAGAGGGGGAAACGGATGGCTCCAAGGCTATTAATGAACTCCTAGATCGAATTACTTTTGCAGATCAGGCAGGTTTAAATGTATTTGGTATTGGAGAACATCATCGAAAAGAGTTTTTAGACTCTTCTCCTTTTAATATTTTATGTGCAGCAGCGGCAAAGACAAAGAATATTCGACTTGCCAGTGCTGTAACTGTTTTAAGTGCGACGGATCCTGTTAGAACTTTTCAAAGTCTTGCTACTTTAGATCTTATCTCCAAAGGCAGAGCAGAGATGGTTGCCGGAAGAGGTTCCTTTTCAGAAGCTTTTCCATTATTTGGATTTGATTTTAAAGATTATGATGACCTCTTTATCGAAAAATTAGATTTATTACTCCATATCAGAGAGAATGAATTTGTTTCCTGGTCTGGTAAGTTTAGGCCAGCTATAAATAATTTACCCATTTACCCTAGGCCCCTCCAAGAGCCACTGCCTATATGGCTTGGAGTAGGTGGAACACCTCAGTCTTTTGCACGTGCTGGGGTGATGGGACTGCCTTTAATGGTTGCTATTATTGGAGGCAATACTCATAGATTTAAACCTTTAGTAGATATTTACCGAGAGGCAGGCAAACAGGCAGGTCATCCACCGGAAAAGTTAAAAGTTGGTTTGCATTCCTTAGGTTTCGTTGCAAACTCAATGGAAGAAGCAATTGATCTTTATTACACCGGGTATGCAAAGATGTTTACAAAAATTGGAAGAGAAAGGGGATGGGGGCCAGTCACCCGAGAACAATTTGACCAACAAATAGGACCTTTAGGAGCTATTGTTTTAGGAAGCCCGGAGCAAGTAGCAGAAAAAATTATTAGGCATAGTAAAGCACTTGGCGGAATATCCAGATTTCAGTTTCAAATGGATATAGCGGATATTACCCATCAGGAGCTTTTGAACTCAATTGAATTAATAGGTTCTAAAGTCGTCCCAGCTTTAAAAGATCAATAGAATCATAGTTTTTTATTTTTATGCGTCTAAATTTCTATTTTAAAGTGTCTTGAAAACCCTATGTTAGGGATGTGAAAAATCACAATTGGAAATCTAGCTATTTAAGCACTCTTCAATCTGAAATAGATAAAATTAAAGAAGAAGGCCACTATAGAGTTTTTAATAATATTGAGCGCAAAGCTGGCCAGTATCCTAAGGCAACAAGATACAATAATGGACAAACTGAAGAAATTGATGTTTGGTGTTCGAATGACTATCTAGGTATGAGTCAAAATTCATTTGTGATATCAGCTATGAAATCTGCTGTTGAGAAACTCGGTGCTGGAAGCGGTGGAACGCGAAATATTTCTGGTACAACTAACTTTCATATTCTTCTAGAAAAAGAAATTGCTCAATTACATCATAAAGAAAGAGCACTCGCATTTAATTCAGGATATAGTGCTAACGAGTCTGCATTAAAATCAATCATATCTGCATTTGATAATTGTTTAGTTTTGAGTGATGAATTAAATCATGCCTCTTTAATAGAAGGTATACGAGCAAGTAAAAAAGAAAAAGCAATTTTTAAACACAACGATGTCAAACACCTTAGAGAAATTCTTAGAGGGGTTGAGTTTTCAAGACCTAAGATCATAGTTTTAGAGTCTGTATATTCAATGGAAGCAGATTTTGCCCCCTTGGAGGATGTTATTGAAGTTGCGCAAGAGAATGGCGCATTAATTTATTTAGATGAAGTTCATGCTGTTGGTTTGTATGGATCCAACGCAGCTGGCGTTGCCGAGCAAAAAGGTGTATCTGAGCATATTGATATCATCAACGGAACTTTAGCTAAAGCGTTTGGTCTTGCTGGGGGCTACATCGCTTCAACCAACACGATTATTGATTTTGTTAGAAGCTTTTCAAAAGGGTTTATCTTTACAACATCAATGTGTCCAGCTGTGGCCGCAGGTAGTTTAGAGAGTATTCAACAAGTTCAAAAAAACCCCTCTTTACGAAAAACATTTTTTGAAAATGTAAATTTTGTTAAAAATGAACTCAGAAAAGTTGGCATTCCTTTTTTAGACTCCGGATCGCATATCATTCCAGTTTTAATAGGCGATAGTAAATTATGTAAAGAAATAAGTGACTACTTACTGGATAATCACCAGGTATATGTTCAACCAATTAACTTCCCAACGGTCCCCAAAGGTACGGAAAGAATTAGGATTACGCCTACGCCATGTCATTCTACTGAAACTACTCTAAAATTTGTGGAAGCACTAAAAGATGCTTGGTTTAAATTTATGCCTCAGTTATCAAAATTTGAAAATAATTTTGCCTCTAAAACAAAAAATATATAATAAGTAATAATTTCAATGCCGATGAGAGTAATAGCTTTTTATAGTTTTTTTAATGTCCTTAATTTATTAGAGATAGAAAAAGAGATTCATGAATTTTTTAAAGAAGTTAAAATCAAGGGCACTATTTTAATTGGCCCAGAAGGCCTTAATGGGACTATTGCAGTCCCTGAAGATTATGAAAATAAAACTATTAGTTTTTTAATTTCACTGGGAGTTATCGCTGAGAATATTAAAGTCTCTAAGTTTGATGGTAAAAGAGTTTTCAATCGTTTTAAAACAAAAATCAAAAAAGAAATAGTCACTTCTGATTTTAATTTAACGATTGATGATATTCATCAAGGGCAGTTTATAGAGCCTAGAAACTGGGATGAGTTTATTCAACAAGAAAATGTTGAAGTCATCGATACTCGAAATGATTACGAATATAAAATTGGTAAATTTAAAAATGCAAAAAATCCAAATATTCAAAATTTTCGGCAGTTTAAAAATTATATTGAAAAAAATAAAGACTCATTAAAAAATAAAAAAGTAGCGATTTATTGCACAGGGGGAATTCGTTGTGAAAAAGCAGGTCCATTGATGCAAAAATATGGCATTGATACTTATCAACTCAAAGGGGGTATTTTAAAATATTTTGAAGAAACGCCTGCCGATCAGTGGGATGGTGAATGTTTCGTTTTTGATTATCGCGTTTCCGTCGATAAAAGCCTTAATCCAGGTAAAAGTGAGTTATGTTTTGGTTGCAATATGCCATTGACTGAAGAGGATAGGAAATCTCCTTTGTACGAAGAGGGTTTTACATGCCCTGATTGCTACGATCAGTTAACTGAAAAAAAGAAAAAATCTCTTACTGATAAAAGGGAGCATTGGAAAAGGGTTCTTTGAAAATTTTTATAATGATTCTTGACCAAATGGTAAATTAGTTTATTTTACGCCAATGGCAAAAAAGTCGACATATCAATTAAAACAGCTTGTTCCAGAAGAAAAACCAGAAACAGGCACTAAATATATTGTTCGCAAACCCACCAAGGGTATGAAGGTATCGGATAAACTCAGACAAAAAAAATATGACCCTGTATTAAAGCAACATGTTTGGTTTGTGGAAAAGAAAATGCCTCCTCATAGTAAATAATTTTGCTAAAATCTTTCTATCGAACATAATACACTATATTGGGTCCGCCGAGATCTTCGTTTGCAAGACAACCCTTGCCTACATTTTATCGAAAAAAATAAGTCAAAAGCTTTAATTGTTTATATCCATGATGAAATTGAGTGCCAAGCTACCGGGCAAGCAGGCCATTGGTGGTTACATGAGTCTTTAAAAAAATTAGAAAAAA
>Ga0222714_10001993_pt1 | contig 22383 bp, 22 predicted proteins | sample C33_3DmetaG_FD_165048 | JGI IMG/M metagenome (GOLD analysis project Ga0222714, IMG submission 165048) | Estuarine water microbial communities from San Francisco Bay, California, United States - C33_3D | ecosystem: Environmental > Aquatic > Marine > Unclassified | place: USA: California...
ATGACAGAGTTGCCACGCTACGTCCGTCGCATTGTCAAGAGGGACAGGACTGTGATCTATCACTACGTGCCACCTCAGAAGTACATTGATCTGGGACTAGCACGTCGGCAGGTATTGACAAATGATATACGTTCGTCTCGGCGTATGGCTGAAGAACTTACGGCTAAGATAGATGAGTACCGTACACAGCAGCACAACGTGCGGCGGTTACGAGTGACTGACAGGCTATCGAGTTTGATAACACACTATAAAAATTCGTATGCTTTCAAAGCCTTACGGGATAGTTCACAGAAAGAATACGACTATGTTATGGGGTGCTTGTTAAAGTACATAGGTGACGAAGCTATTGGGGGAATCAACGTGCAAGATGCAAAGCGTCATTACGATAGATGGCTGGAGCATGGTGTGTACCGTGCGAACAAGCTATGTCGTATAGCTAGTGTACTGTTTAACCATGCACTAGACCATGACTTCATACCGCTCAACCCTTTCTCTCGCGTGAAGCGTAAAGCACCGGAGCAACGGAAGGTTGTATGGGAACACGATCAGGTACTACAGTTTTTAGGTACGGCTTACTCGTCATTTGAGTGGCGTAATGTAGGTCTGATTGTACAGATGACATACGAGTGGGTGCAACGGGTTGGTGATATACGTCTGTTGGAGTGGGATAGTCTCGACTTACATAAGAAAACAGTGACCTTAACACAGTCGAAACGACGGGCCAGAGTACAGCTACCAATATCAGAAGAGTTACACCAGATGTTATTAGAACAACAAGAACCTGACTTTGGTTTTCAAAAGTATGTAGCACCGAGACCAACTCCTATCGCTGGTGAGTTTAGACCTTATGGTCTACACGATATGTCACGGGTTGTCAAAGAAATTCTTCAAGCCGCTGACCTACCTACAGAGCTACGGGTTAGTGACTTACGGAGAACTGGAGCAACGCAGATGGTAGAAGGTGGTGTGCCTACAACTTCAATCATGCAAGTAACAGGTCACGCAAATCCTACATCACTTAAACCTTACCTAAAGAATACTTTACGGGGTGCAACCGAAGCACTGAAAGGTAGGTTGACAGTATGATTGTTCTGTGATATTTGTGTGTTAAGCACGGGAGAGATAGAGATGAATGTTATAGAATATATTAAAGGTTTAAACTTAGGTGTAGGTAATACACTTAGGTCTGATTGTCCTGTATGTGATGGACGTGGAACATTTACAGCAACTAATATGGCAGGTGAGTTACTGTGGAATTGTTACAAAGCAAACTGTAACACTAAAGGCAGGCTGAAAGTTTCGATGTCAGCCAAAGACATCAAAGCTAAGATGGTATCTACAAGATGGGACGAGTTACCATCGTATGTATCTCCCCATACTAAGTACACTTACGGGGACAAAGAATTTATAAGACCAACGTACATAACCAACGACAAACCCACCCAATTAATTCAGTGGTGTGAGATGTGGGGTATTGACATCGAAGATGTTTTGTACGACGTTAGAGACAATCGCGTTGTGTTTCCAATTATACATGACGGTAAGCTAGTGGATGCAGCAGGACGCGCGATAGGCCACAGATTACCTAAGTGGAAACGATACAACGATTCGGGGTTGCCATACCACAAAGGTGGTGGTACGGTAGCAGTGCTGGTGGAGGACTGCATCAGCGCGTATGTGGTCGGGAGCGACGAACGGGTAGGAGTAGCATTACTCGGCACGTCTCTATCGGAGTTGCACACTGTGTATCTCTCCCGCTTCGATAGAGCCATCGTCGCTCTCGATCCTGACGCATTACCGAAGACACTTCAAATAGCGGGGAAGTTGCGATCAGTCGTATCAGACGTGCGTGTTTTACGTTTGTCAGATGACTTGAAGTACGGTAAAACTCAAGACATAGAGGAGTTGGAGAGACTCACATGGAACTAGCAATACTAAGATCTTTAATGGACAAAGAGTTCTACGATGAACATCGTGGAGCCAAGTGTCCTGACCGTATCTTTTCATCCGATGGTAAGAAGATTAAGAAAGCCATCGACTATGCAATGGAGAACTACGGCAGAGCCGTGCAGCCTGACGAGATCGAAGCTATCTTTATGGCTGACAATCCATCGATGACCACGGCACAGAAGACTGCGTACTCAGCTATGTTTGATAAGATCCGTAGGCAAACGCCGATGGGATCTGACGTAGCGCAAGACGTATTCATCAAGATGTTTCAGCAGGTAGTGGGTGAAGACATAGCCAATCTCGGCTTTGACTACGTGAATGGTGAGAAGAATAGTCTTGAACCACTGCGTGAGTTGCTCGACAACTACCAAGATAACTTCCTGCCACAGCTTCGCATTGAGTGGGAAGACCTGTCACTTGAATCATTGCTGGCTAAGAATGCACTTGAAACTAGATGGGCCTTCAACATACCCACCCTTACCCGTAAGGTTCCGGGCGTGAACGATGGGCATCTTGTGGAGATAGGGGCTAGACCTAACACAGGTAAGACTTCGTTCCATGCTAGTCTTGTAGCTGGACCCGGTGGCTTTGCGGATCAAGGCGCTAAGTGTGCAGTACTATGTAACGAAGAGAGCGCACACCGTGTCGGCTCTCGTTATCTTACGGCTGCATTGGGTAAGGATCTGAAAGACATATCGAGTAACAAGCAAGCTGCACTACAGAAGTGGCAGACCATGCGTGACCGTGTGTTCATTAAGGACTCGACGGGCAAAGACATGGCGTGGGTTGAGTCGTTGGCTAAGACATTCAAGCCTGACATTCTTGTGCTTGATATGGGTGACAAGTTCGCACGAACGGGTGGCTTCGCTCGTATGGATGAAGCACTCAAAGCCAATGCAATCTACGCACGTCAGATTGCTAAGATGTATGGCTGTGCTGTGTTCTATATGTCTCAGCTATCTGCCGACGCAGAGAATAAAGTCGTACTGAATCAGAGCATGATGGAAGGTAGCCGTACTGGTAAAGCAGCGGAAGCTGACCTGATGGTACTGATTGCTAAGAACCCACAAGTAGAAGGGCAAGAAGAAGAAGACACACAACGTCATCTTAATATTGTTAAGAATAAGTTGACAGGATGGCATGGTATAGTACACTGCGATCTTGATTACAAAATTGCCAGATACACAGCATAGGAGATACACATGGTAGAACGTACACTAGCTAAAGTTCCGAAGCTCAAGACAAACTTTGAGACTCCGGTGAAAGTATTCATAGTAACTACTGACAACTACACGTCCAACAACTCAGTGCCGCAGCTTGTCTGTGATAACATCATTGGGATTGTGTACGCTGATAAAGGCATACAGCTACATCGACATGATGAGCATGTGGTCTACGTTCGGTACGAGACCTTCAAGTACTTTGCAACGGAGCCGATGAATGGCTAATTTTAAACTGAGTGGTAACTCACTACTCAAATTGAACGGTGTGAAGGAAGAACTACGTATGGTAGTTACCCGTGCTATTCAATTAACTAAAGTAGATTTTGGTGTGATCGAAGGTATGCGTACAGAAAAGCGACAGAAAGAATTACTTGCTTCGGGTGCGTCACAGACCATGCGTTCACGCCATCTTATTGGTGAAGCCGTAGACCTTATGGCATACGTTGGTTCCCGTGGTTCATGGGAACTTAATCTGTATGACGACATTGCAGAAGCTATGAAGGAAGCTGCAATCGAACAAGGCACTGGCATTCTGTGGGGTGCAGCATGGAACGTAGCTGACATTCGTAATTGGGGAGACACAATGGAAGAAGCCATGAACTTTTACATTGATACTCGACGCTCGGAAGGTAAGAGACCTTTCATTGATGCTCCACACTTTCAACTAGCATAGGTGATAAGATGGAAGACGAATGGGAATTTTGGGTAGAGCCCATCAACGGCTGGAAGTATGGCTTTCCAAAGCAGATCCCGTCGCATATTACTATAGAGAAAGTCTATGAGTGGTTGCCCGACAACGGGTTAGCCAGTAAAGAGTTGGTGAATAATAAACTGTTTGACTACAGGATCTGGCGGAAGAAAGCAGATGTCTGAAGTAACATTAGCGGGCTTCACACGAGCAGTAGAAGGTAAGTCGGTAACTCACAATCTTGTAGATCTCGTTGCCTACTATGCTCGTGTGTCGAATCCAACGTCGCAGGCCAGTGCTTTAAACAATGACAAACTAATACAGTATCTCATTAAACATAAGCACTGGTCTCCGTTTGAAATGGTGAACGTATGTCTTAACATCGAGACGACACGAGATATATCACACCAGATTATTCGACACAAAACCTTTTCATTTCAAGAGTTTAGCCAACGGTATTCTGCAATAGAAGGTGTAAACGAAATACGTGAGACTAGACTACAGGATCATACCAACAGGCAGAACTCTCTTGAGAATGACAATGAAGTTCTGGACAAGTGGTGGATTGGTCAACAGTCAGCCATTATGGACACAGCATATAAGTTGTACGACTCTGCGCTGAAAAAAGGCATAGCAAAAGAGCAAGCTCGTGCTGTACTGCCCGAAGGTTTAACACGTACTAGACTTTATATGAACGGATCATTACGTAGCTGGATACACTATATCGAATTACGTACAGATCCATCCACACAGAAAGAGCATCGTATCGTAGCACAGCAGTGTGCCGCTGTACTCTCACCCATATTTCCCATGATACGGGAGTTTGAGTGGGACGTTAAGCGAGTCAAGCAGCAACTAGAATGTATGTAAGGTCATGTCGCCAGACGTAGAAATGCTTGCACGATTAGCAAAGCTGATGAGAACAAGACAGGTGTACGGCGATAGCTTTGAACAAGAAGAGATGCTTGCTTTATGGGAAGCACATCAAAACATGCTTGACTTTTGGAACATGATACTAAATTATCGAGTTGATGACGAAGTGCATTGAGGAGAGAACCATGAAGGTAGTTCTCGACGTAGAGAATACTGTAACCGAGAGAGGCGGCAAGCTTCATCTCGATCCATACGAACCCACCAACGCACTCGTGATGGTGGGTGTTTTATTTGATACAGGAGAGCATCGTGTATTCACATTTAACCACAGTGAGAAACAAGCTGACGGCACTCAGGATTTACATAGGATACTTTCTGAATGCACTGTGCTTATCGGGCATAATCTTGCACATGACCTCACGTGGTTGTGGGAGACAGGCTTCCAGTACGACGGTCCCATTTGGGACACGATGGTCGCTGAGTACATTCTTCAGGAAGGTCAGAAGAATCCGCTCTCGTTAGACGCTTGCTCTGAACGGTACGATCTTACTGTTAAGAAGCAAGACACACTGCACAACTATCTTAAGCAGGGCTACAGTGTGGCTGATATACCGCACGCAGAACTGTCTGAGTATTTGATTGCGGATCTTAAAGCTACGCAAGAGTTGGCTGCGTTACAGCGCAAACGTTTGTTGTCTTCTAATAACTTCAAGCTGTTGCCAACTGTCGAGCTTACCAATCAGGTAACGAAGACGCTTGCCCGTATGAATCGTGCAGGCATAAAGGTAGACCGTGATGCACTTGAGCAAGTGCGTCAGGAGTTTGAGCGTGAGCGTAACGATCTGGTGACAGAGCTAGATCATATCGCTCGTGATTTGATGGGTGACTATCCATTGAATCTGAACAGTCCAGAGCAATTATCTTGGCTGATCTATTCTCGTAAACCTAAAGACAAAAAGGACTGGGCTGACAACTTCAATGACCGTATGCCCGACGCTGAGTTCAGATCTACGGTAAACAGTTTATCTACAGTTATGTACAAGCAGAAGGCGAAGCAGTGCAAAGAATGTTTCGGCTCTGGTAGAGTACACAAGACTAAGAAGAACGGAGAACCATTTGCTAAACCTACTAGATGTAGTATGTGTAGTGGTGAAGGCTATCTTTACGAGTCAACAAACGAGATTGCTGGCCTGAAGTTTCGCCCACCCAATCCTAAATGGGTAAGTGCCAATGGCTTCAGCACCAACAAGCAAGACCTTACGCTGCTTGCAGCTACAGCTACACGTACTAAGAACGCAGTCGCACAGAACTTTCTAAGTAAGGTGACACGACTGAGTGCAGTGGAGACGTATCTATCTTCTTTTGTGGACGGTATTAATAACTTCACAAAGCCTGACGGTATGCTTCACGTGCAACTTACACAGACTATCACGTCTACTGGTAGGTTCTCTGGGCGTAATCCTAACATGCAGAACATGCCGAGAGGTGGTACGTTTCCTGTAAAGAAATGTTTCGTGTCTCGTTGGAAGGGTGGCAAGATACTTGAGGCTGACTTTGCACAGCTAGAGTTTCGGGTCGCTGCATTCTTATCACAAGATAAACTAGCCATAGAGGAAGTAAGCAGTGGGTTCGATGTACACTCCTATACAGCACAGGTTATCTCAGATGCGGGCCAGCCTACATCGCGTCAGCAGGCGAAGGCACACACATTCGCCCCACTTTACGGAGCAACAGGGTTCGGACGTTCTCCTTCAGAGGCAAGATATTATGAACACTTCGGGGAGAAGTATAGAGGAATCGCACGATGGCACAAAGAGCTTGCCAAAGAAGCCTTAAATGACGGGCGCATACGCACACCATCAGGTAGATCGTTTGCGTTTCCAGACGTAGAGCGACGGGCTAACGGTACGCCCACGTACTTTACACAGATTAAAAATTATCCGGTACAATCGTTTGCTACGGCAGACATTGTTCCGCTTGCGTTGCTATACATAGAGAAGCAGCTTGAGCGGAAAGACACGTGCATTGTTAACACGGTGCATGACTCAATCGTACTTGACGTTCACCCAATGGAGATAGACTTTGCACTGAATGTAATTCAAGACACAAACAAAAACCTCAAGTCTCTCATTGATATTCAATGGGGGATAGACTTCAACGTGCCTTTATTATTAGAGGCAAAAATTGGGCCTAACTGGCTTGACACTAAAGATGTTAGCTGATATAACTTCGGCTCTTGAAAGGAGATCACTATGACTGAGATCGCAACATTAAACAACGGTAACTTCGCTGAACTAGCTAGACTTGCAGGTATGGGTACGCCCACTGGAGAGAAGAAAACATCTTCACTCATGCGGCTTGCACTACAACACAAGCCTATCTCTGCGAAGCAAGAAGTAAAAGGTAAACAAGTAAACGTAGAAGTAATCGAAGGCGGCAGCTTCCGTATCGAAGAGCCTGTCGCTGACGGCAAGAAGATCTATTCAAGTAACGTATCTATTCGCCCGTTCATGCAGCGTGTGTACTACAAGCGCTTCATCATGGGTGATGGAGACTCACCGAATAGATTCATCAAGACTGTGATGGCTAATGACCTGAAGTCTGAGCTTAAAGATACTGAAGGTGGCTTCAACTGTGGTAAGCCGAGTCAGTTCTTTGAGGATTGGTCTCAGGTTCCTGACAGAATCAAAGCCATCATACGTTCAACCAAACGTACACGTGCCATCTTTGGTACGCTTACGGTTAAAGATGCACTTGATGCGGAAGGCAATCCAGTTGACACACCAGATCCTATACCAGCTGTCTGGGAAGTGGACAACAAAGATGCATACGCTACAGTCAATGCACCTTTTAATAAGCTATACAAGATGCAGCAGCTTCCAATGAGCTACAACATCACATTGTCTAGCGAACAGAGATCGTTGCCAAGCGGAGATAGTTTTTATCTACCCCGTGTGTCTCTCGATCTCAGCAAGAAACTTGACCTGCAAGATAGTGACGAAGAAACATTCTCAAACTTTCTTGAGTGGGTTAAGGACCACAACTCTTATGTCCTTAGTAAGTGGGACCAGAGCAACGTCGAAGATGTTGACAATGATGTTAGAGAGTTAGTGGACGAGTTCATCGACGTAGATTCAGAAGAAGCTGCGTGATGAATCATCCCGCTGAACTGACGCTGCATAAACTGTTGGCAGAGTTGCGCGACGGCACTGCATCAATGTCTGATTCCTCAATTGAGCAAATTGTGTCTGATGTGCGCGATGCATTGCAGCGTCAGTTTGGTGGGAAAGGGCAGCAGGAGTTTAGACTACGTATGTCTAACGTCGGTCGCCCGTACTGCCAGCTTTGGTATCAGAAGAACAAGCCGGAGAAAGGTCGGTCCCTACCAACTACCTTTATTATGAACATGATGTTGGGTGACATTGTTGAGGCAGTGTTTAAGGGTCTTCTTACCGAAGCTGGTGTTTCATATGAGAACAGTGAGGAAGTAACGCTTGAGTTAAAAGATGGCACAAAGATAAACGGGACTACAGATCTCAGTATCGATGGTGCTGTTGATGACATCAAGTCTGCCTCACCGTGGTCATATCAATATAAGTTCTCGGACTATGAATCATTAAAGAAAGGGGATGCCTTCGGTTACGTAGGCCAGTTAGCTGGCTATGCCAAAGCTTCAAACAAACGTGCAGGCGGTTGGTGGGTAGTAAACAAAGCCAACGGACATTTTAAATATGTACCTGCACAGGGTCTTGACATTGATGAAGAAGTTACTAAATTAAATAATACAGCACAGCGTATAGACACCAACGAGTTTGAGCGGTGTTACAAGCCTGAACCTGAGTTCTTCAGGGGTAAGCCTACGGGTAACAAGATACTCGGCTCTGTCTGTAAATTCTGTGACTTCAAAGAAGATTGTTGGGAGACGTTAATAACTCGCCCATCAATACCTTCATCAGCTAAAGAACCACCAGAGGTGGACTACGTATACATTGAGGAGAAATACAATGACTAATTTATATGACGATCTTTCGCTAGACGAACTAGCGGAACGGATTCAGAACATGCAGGAAGAACTAACTGCTGCACGTAAAGAGTTCAACGAGAAGCGCACAGCTAATCTTCGTAGCCTAATGGAAACACGTCGGGAAACTGAACGTGCTATCCGTGAAGAGATGCTTAATCTCGGATACAAGACAATGAAATCAACAGGAACTTTCTGGCACTTCTAATGGACGCAAAGCGCTTTCGGGCTGCGCGTAAGAAGGGGTATAGGTCTGGGCTAGAGTTAAAGATAGCTCAATCGTTAGATGAAATGGGCTTCAAGTATGGATACGAGAAGCTTAAGATTGAGTGGGAAGATCTAGCGTACAGAACCTATACCCCTGATTTCGTTTTGGCTAACAATATTATAATCGAGACTAAAGGTTTGTTCACTTCTGCTGACAGACGTAAACACGTAGAGATTAAGAAGCAACATCCTGAACTTGATATAAGATTCATATTCGAGAATAGTAAACGCAAGTTATATAAAGGAGCTAAGAACACATACGCTAAATGGTGCATACAGAAAGGCTTCAGATACTATGATCGGATCATACCGGAAGATTGGTTGACGGAACCTGCCAACCCTGCTATAGCAAAGTTCGTAACCTTTAAAGGGGCAAAGCGATAATGAGTAGTATTCTAGAAGAGTTTACTGAAGATAGCTTATATCTAAAGTTTAAACCGCTTCGCAATGCCAACGGAGAATGGGGCGGAGACATCGACATATCCGCCATCATACACGACGATCATGGCTTAAGTTACGAAGAGCTTTCAGATATGATGCATGTACTTCAGATGGTATGCGCTAGTGTACCACTGTTTGAAGAAGACGAAGAAGTACGTGAGAAAGCTAGAAAGATAGTCGAACGGGCTATGGCATTACCCGATGATGAATACACCGAGTATATGTTTGGTATGCCAGAAGAACAGCGCGTTAAGAAACCCACCATAACAACGGAAGGCAACGTTGTAACGTTGAAGTTTAACAATGATTGACGACGTAAACAAGCCAGCACACTACAATCAAACAGGTAGAGAGACCATCGATATTATCTTTGATTCCATGCTTGGCGATGAATTTGAAGGATACTTGAAAGGTAATGTACTGAAGTACGTTACACGGTACAGATTTAAACATGAAGAAGATCCATTGAAAGATCTTTTAAAAGCCAGATGGTACTTGAATAAACTAATAGAGGTTGTCGAAAAGAGAACATGAAAGTACGTATGATGATTACCGTAGAGGTAAATACCGAAGAGTATCCAATGCCAACGGATGAGAACGTTGCGGCAGAGCTTGAACGTACCTTTACGGAAATGATCTACGACATTAGTGGACTTACTATAATCGGCTTCAAGACTACACAAACGGGGAACTAATATGGGAAACATGCTACCTACAGACTATCAAAACTTTATTGCACTTAGCCGTTACGCACGTTGGAAAGAAGACGAGCAACGACGAGAGAGTTGGGACGAAACAGTAAGTCGATACTTCGATTATGTAGGTGAGTATGTACAGAAAAAATTTAACTTCAGCGAGAAAGCTTTCAGCAAGTATCGTAAGAGCTTAGAGGAAGGTGTTCTTAATCTTGATACTATGCCTTCGATGCGGGCAGTAATGACAGCGGGTCCAGCATTGGATCGTTGTCATGTAGGTGCATACAACTGTAGTTACATACCTGTAGATAGCCCCCGTTCATTTGATGAAGCTATGTACATTCTTATGTGTGGCACGGGTGTTGGGTTCAGCGTAGAGCGTGAGAACATAGACAAGCTGCCTATAGTTAATGAAGACTTTCACGACAGCAATACAATTGTTATTGTAGACGACAGCAAAGCAGGATGGTGCAAAGCTCTACGTGAATTGATTGCTTGTTTGTACGCTGGTCAAGTACCGAAGTGGGATGTATCTCTTGTACGTCCGGCAGGTGCAAGGCTGAAGACATTTGGTGGCAGGGCATCAGGCCCAGAACCGTTGGAAGATCTGTTCAACTTCTGTGTAGAGAAGTTCAAAGGTGCAGCCGGACGCAGGCTCTATCCTGTAGAGGCACATGACATCATGTGTAAGATTGGTGAGATCGTAGTCGTTGGTGGTGTACGCCGCAGCGCATTGATCTCTCTGTCCAATCTAAATGATACATCTATGCGTAAAGCTAAGTCAGGTGAGTGGTGGGTACATGAAGGGCAACGCGCACTAGCTAACAACAGTGTGTCGTACAAAGAGAAACCTTCGATGGAAGTATTCTTCTCTGAGTGGCACTCTCTGTATGAAAGCAAGTCCGGTGAGCGTGGTATCTTCAATCGTCAAGCCGCTAAGAAACAAGTAGCTAGAAACGGCAGACGTAGCAACTTCTATGATGAAGACGAAACAAGGCAGATACAATGGGGTACTAACCCATGCTCAGAAATTATTCTGCGCCCGTATCAATTCTGTAATCTATCGGAAGTTGTAGTACGTGCCACGGATTCTACTACTGATCTACTACGTAAGGTACGCAACGCAACCATACTCGGCACGTTCCAGTCTTGCTTAACTAACTTCAAGTATCTCCGTTCTATCTGGAAAAAGAATACAGAAGACGAAAGGCTACTCGGCGTTAGCCTAACTGGCATCATGGACCATCCAGTTCTGAATGGTTCTAATGGACTTGACGCATGTGGCAGACTTCTGATACAATTAAGGAATGAAGCTGTTAAGACAAACGCCATGATCTCACATGAATTAGGCATCAATCAATCGGCTGCTATCACATGCGTGAAGCCAAGCGGTACTGTATCACAGCTAGTAGACAGTGCTAGTGGTATACACGCACGGCACAACCCATACTATATTCGTACAGTACGTGCCGATAACAAAGATCCTATGACACAGTTTATGATTGAGTCAGGCATACCAGCAGAGCCAGACTTTATGAAACCAGAAAGCACGACAGTGTTCTCGTTTCCAATGAAGTCTCCTGACAATGCTGTGTGTCGTAATGATCTGACTGCGTTAGAACATCTGGAACTATGGCTTACATACCAGAACCATTGGTGTGAACACAAGCCGAGTATCACAGTGAGTGTTAGAGAAGATGAGTGGCTTAAGGTGGGAGATTGGGTCTATGAAAATTTTGACAGTATATCAGGTATTAGTTTCTTGCCTCATACTGAACATTCTTATAAACAAGCTCCATATCAAGATTGTTCTGAAGAAGATTACAAGAACCTTATGGCGAAGATGCCAGCGTCTATCGACTGGAGTAAGCTCCGTGATTACGAACGTGAGGATAACACGTCAGGCTCGCAAGAGCTTGCGTGTACAGCAGGCGTCTGCGAAGTCGTTGACATCGCCAGTCGCTAAGATAACCGGAAAACTTAAGGACATACCATGATTGAAGTAGAGATTACAACTCAGATGATTGACAACGCAAGAGTCAAAGCAAAAGAGCTTGGACACTTACGCAATTCAATTACGAAAGGTGCTGGTAATCTTATAGGATTCATTGGGGAAGAGATCGCTAAGTCTTGTTTGGGTGGTGAGCTAGTAAATACATACGACTATGATTTAGTTTTAGAAGACGGCACAACCGTTGACGTTAAGACTAAAGCAACTAACTACACACCTAAAGATAACTACGCATGTACTGTGCCTGCATATAACACAAAACAAAAGTGTGATGCGTATGCATTTGTACGTGTTAAAAGAGATCTAACTGTGGGATGGTATCTTGGTATGTTACCTAAAGAAGATTTCTTTGATATGGCCGAACATTTTAAAAAGGGAGATTTAGATGATTCAGGCTTTGTTTATAAAAGCGATTGCTACGAAACAAAGATACAAGATTTACGGGATACACTATGAAGAAGACATTCAGGTATCACAAGTATAAGAATGAACCGCCATTGATATTACAGTATCAAAAAGGTTACGAAGCTTTCTTTAATTCTAAACAGTGGACTAGAAAGGTTGACGATGCGACTGTTATAGTGACGGCCTGCCCGTTTAAGGAACATACAATGCAGGCTCGTGAATGGCAAAGGGGCTACAACAAAGCTTACTTTGACAATCTGGAGAAACTGCATGACGCTACTGGAAGACGCTAAAGCTTTTATGGAGATGAAAGGTTCTGCTATGACCTTTGAAGAATATCAAAAGTTCTGTAAGACAACCGCTATCTATCCGTCTAACACCCAGCTAATGTACCCAGCGTTGGGCCTTACGGGTGAGGCAGGTGAGGTAGCCAATAAGATTAAGAAGCTTGTGAGGGATGGTGTTCCAGCAGATTGGAGAAACTCAATAGAGTTTAAAGAGCAGATTGCTGCTGAACTTGGCGACGTACTGTGGTACTTATCTGCTCTCGCTAGTGATCTAGACATTTCATTAGGACGCATAGCTAAGAATAATATGGATAAACTTAACTCGCGTAAGGAGCGCGGTAAGATTGGTGGCTCTGGCGATAACCGTTAAGGTTTATATGCGTTCTTAAAAGCCTTACCTAATTCATGGCCCAGCCCATACAGACCAGTATTCTCAATGGTCAGTTTGTCTGGGCCATGTTTTTTTGCGTAGTACTTTAGTATTCTACCGTACACTGTATCATTAAGTGTACCGTTAGCTTCCATATCTAGATACATAGTTGTCAGGTGTTTATTAACAACTGCTTTTGTACGTGTGTCTATGTTGTCTAGCCACCGCATTCTAGCAAATGGACCTGTATACATATAGGCCTGTCGCTGTAATCCGTTTATATATATCTCGTGGGCTTTGTCGGGGTTTGTCTTTCGTAGCCTATTTACTTGCTCTCTAATTTCAGAGTTTTCTTTTTCTGATCGTGCTTGAATAGCGGCTATGTTAAAGTACTCACCTATCTTCTTAGCTTCTTTCTTTGTGTCAGTTACAACGCTGTTCATAAGAAGACTACGTTGTTCACGTGACATATTATTGTACATATCGCTTGCCATAAGACCACGTAAAGTACCAAGCATATGTTCAGAGTGTGCTTGCCTAATATATGAGTCTGCTACTCTATCACCCGACGGTTTAAACTTCTGCCATTCTGGTAAACCAAGTGCGTTCATCTCTGCTTCTATATCATTGGGTGGCAACTCCATACGAGTACCCAATGTCTGTTTAGCTAATGTGTTCTGTCTGTATGCAGGGTTTTCTCTGTAGGCAAACTTACGAACGGGAGCAACCTCAAGTCCTACAGCTTCTTGTGCTGCTACAGGTAGTACACCTTTCAAGCTCTCACCAAATGCAGACGTAGCTCTTTCCGCAAATCCTAAACCTTCTACTCCAGCTTTAGTGTCACGGATAACTGCTTCGCCTTCATTGAAGGAAGCCATAACATCTTTAAAGAAGTTAGCTCCTACAAACGGTGACTTAGCATACGCTGAGAAAAACTCACCAAATGCTGTACCAACTTTATCTTCACCAAAGTACCCGCCTGTTTCATCTTGCTGCGCTAAACTGAACAGAGCATCAAACATTGGAAGCTGTGCAGTAGATCTAATGTTCAAGCCTGCAATAGCTTCTGCTACTTCCTTAAGACCTAATGGCGCACTGCCTGCTGTAACAGCTTCACCACGTAAAGCGTTTCTAACTGCTGGCATTACTTCATCATCAGCCATATCTTTTGTCTTAACTATGAAGTCAGCTACAAGTAAGTATGGTGCAAGTGGAAACAGTGGGCGTGTATCAATGTCTGAATCGCCGATAGTTAGTTTCCAGTATGGGTTCTCTTGCTGATCTGAACGCATTTGTATAGCAGCATACAATGCAGCAGTACCTACAGTGCCTCTACTGAAAGCACGGCTAAGTCCAGCGTAATCTATTTTCTTTTTTTCTTTACGGAAAAGATTTGCAGTAGCTGTAGTCATAGCACTGAAGCCATTAGCAGCTGCATTCAATGGGCTATACTGATACTGGAAAGCCATAGCATTAAACATAAATCTAGCAAACGGGAATACAACAGTACCCATTGGTACTTTCTCAATGAAGTCTATACTAGTGCTAGCTAGATCTTCTCCAACGCCTTTACCTTTTTTAAAGCTGTAGCTAAATGTACCTTTGAGAGTTTCTTCAGCAGCTTTCTGTAGGTACTGAGACGGTATAGTTTTACCGTCCATAAGAACTTCGTCCATGCCACCCCTAAAACCTGCACGTCTAAAGCTTTTGTCTAGCTCGTAAGCAAACAAAGATCTGCGAAAGAAACCATCAGACGCTATGTTTAAACCATTAAGGAAGTTAGCTACAGCTGGAAGATTACGTCCCTCACCAAACTCTGCATTGTTTCTAAACAATCTCCGAGCTAATGCTGGATCGTTTATCAACGACATATCAATCATAGCTCTAGCGCCAGAAGCATTAGATCTCCAAAGGTTTAACAGCATACCAGAGCTATCTAACCATATGTCACGTAAGCCATTGCCAAACGTAAAGTTAGAGTCGCTTGCAACCTTACCCATGTTATAGATAATAGACTCGATAGTGTTAGCTGCCGTAGCAAATGTAATGTTTGTCAAGCCAGAGAATATGTTACGTGCTGTAGTTGCTGGTGTGATAGTCATAAGAGAACGCCGCACACGCCCAAACTTATTAAACATTTCATACAGAGATTCATATGTACGGACAGTGCCGTCTTCTGTACCAAAGATTTCGTCTAGTTGTTTTCTTTGTTGGCGGGTAAATGATCCATGCTCTTTTAAAACCTTACCCATTTTGCTTGATGCGTTAAGAGTACGGCCCGCTTCAGACAGCGAAGCATCGTAAGCTTTTAACACAGCGTTGTAGATTTCATCGCCTTCAAACGTTTTGTCAGAGAACTTTGTTAATACATCGAGAAAGTCTTGGCGTCTGCCGCTTGCTTGCAAAAGACTATCTACTTCATCGATACCTTCTATGCCCTGATTGGAACGGTCTTTCAGATATTTAAACACATCTACAATAAGATCTGTAGCTACACCGTCTTTACGTTTAGCAGCAGACGCACCATCGAAAATTAGTTTTGTTAGTACGTCTTCCGTTAATGGCAGACCCATCTTAGCAGCGTCATCAAACTCTTTAACCTTTACAGAAACAATATCAGAAGCAATCTTACCCATCTTCTGTGCTATACTTACACGAAGCTGTGCCTGAGTAAACGGCTCTGCGTCTACTTCTGTACCTACAGATTCTAATGCTCGTCTGTCTAAATCAGCATCTGGGTTTACGCCAGTTCGTTCGTCTATACCTAAATGTTTTTTCAGTGTGTCTAGTGTGCCGACAACTTCTTTAGCTTCTTCGGTCTCAAGATCTGTAGCTTTTAGTAGCCGTCCTGTTACATCACCCTGTACAGGGTCATTAGTCACAGCGTCTACAATTAATTTTTCTCTATCAAGTTTTGCATCAACACCAAAAACATATTGTAAATTTTTATCGTAGTAGTCTAGTGTTTGTTTTCTAGCAGCACGTCCCGCTAACAAACCTTCACCTGCACCTAACAGTGCGCTCAAACCACCAGCTAACATAACACGACTAAGATCTGTACTCATGTCATCGTAGTTTAAGTTAGGATCTACTTCGTACTTAGTGTTACCGTCTTCGTCTTTAACTAGCTGTACCTTACCCTGCATTTCTAGTTCTTGAATCATAGCTTCTTCAAGTGAACCCTGTGCAGCGGCTAGTGCAGCATGAGATACCGTACCTTTGAGTGCATGTTTAGAAAACTCTTTGCCCAATACATTAACGGTTACAGCTTTCTTAATGATCTGACTTGCTGCTGCCCGACTTGCACCAACGCTAACAGCCGCACCTGCACCACCTGTAAACGCACCTGCTACAAGAGCCTGTGCCATGTTCAATGGGTCAGTAATAATAGCACTGGCATAATCTAAAAACGTATTGCCAGCATCACCTAACTCTTGATTCCAAAGAGACGGCGCGTTGTTTTCTATGTATGAGTACACAGTACCCATTGCTTCTTTAGTTTCGGGGGATGCGTCTCGGAGAAAGCTAATCTCTTTACCCAAAGAAAAGCTGTTCATGGTCATGTACCTATGATGGTTCATGTACCTATCGTAGAAGTCCGAGTCAGTTTCGTTGTCGTTCTGTTTGCCTTCTTCACCAAAGCGATCAAACATATAACGACGCATAGACGACATAACTTTCTCGTCTTGCAGGATTTTAGTTTTGTAGTCTTCTTCTTCGCCTGTTAATTGGGCTTGCCTTTGAAACTGATAGCCGTCTTGTGTAGCGGATAGAGGATCTGGCGCTGTAGGCACAGCACTTTCTATAGAAGCTTCGGCGTCTTTAATCGTACCGTCTGGATTAAAAAGACGGTTGTATAAATCTTCGCTAGATTCAACGGCCATGTTATTTTATTCCGTTTTCAAATTTCTTTAAAAACTCTGGATCTATTTCCTGTAATTCATTTACAACAGTACCCAATTGTTCTATTATAGGTGCTTCCAGTTTCTCAGCTCTCTCACGGCTAATACGTTGCCTACTAAAAAAACCTGTTTCAGTATCAGAAACATCACGTTCTGGTTTAGCTGCATCTCGTATTCTTTGCAATTGAGACTGAAGCGTAATTAGTTTTTGACGAGCTTGAGCAACTCTTTCTGAGAAAGGTTGTTCTTTATATGGTCCATACATGGATGTTTGTGGGTCTTTACCTTCTGGTTGATAGTTAATAGCTTTAGAAGTATCATCTTCTTTTTTTATAGCTACGTTATTACCTTTATCGTCTCTTATTGGAATGCCATTCTCTGCTGCAAAAACTATATACTCTTTTAGCTTTTGTTCTTTTTGTTCTGGAGAACCACTTACGCCTGCTCTAATTACATCAAATGTAATAGCACCGTCTGTTTTCTCCGTACCTAACCTATCAAAGCCCATACGAATGGTGTCAGCTAAACCTGTCATAGTACGTATATCTTGTGGTTTCATATGCATGTATAAAGGAGAAAGATCTACAGTGTCAGCGTATGTAGTTTTCATTGACATATACAAACGTGCAGTAGTTTGCCTCCAAAGTTTTTCTTCAGCTGCTGCGGCTTGCGCCCCAGTGTAGCCTGTAATGTCAGTTGAAGCACCCTGAACCAAACCTTCTTTCTTTTTAGATTTAAAACGTGGATCTAATTCTTTTAATCTAGTTACTTCATCGCTAACGTTTTTATAGAAATCAGATGCGACTTGTTGGTTTCTATAGTCTTCTCTTGTAGACTGTAATTTTATTTTGTTTTCAGGAGAAGGTTCTTTATTAAAAGCTTCCTGCGCTTTTGCTACAGCCTCTATTTGTGCATCGCCTCTAATAACAGCTAACGCTTTTTTTCTGGTTCGCTCTACATCTTGATCTGTAAGTGTACCTTCAGCAATTTGTTGTTGCAACCATGCGTTGTGCATGTTTTGTATATGGAGTGCTTGATTTTGGTCGGCCACTCTTCTAGCATTTGTTAGATCAAATTCCGCTTTGTCCGTTTGAGCTATGTCTTTTCTTTCAGCACGTATTTCTGCTGCTGTTCTAAGATCTCCAGCACCAAAGTCAAAAGCTGCTTGTGGTCTATCATAACGACTAGCGCCCGTGCCTGCATATTTATCATAGCCCGGTAATGCAGCGGTAATATCTCTAGCCTGACGCTCTGCCAAAGCGCCACGCTCTTTAGCAAATGTTTCACCGTACAAACCAAGATCGTCACGTAAGAATCTAGCAAGTCCAGTACGACGCTTGCTAAGATCGTAAGGTTTAGGTGTATAAGCAAACGCACCGCCTAACTGCATACGTGCAATGTCTTGCGCTGTGTAGTTTCTAATCTCTTCGTCTGCACCACGTTTAAATAATTCGGGACGAGCCTGACGAATATCTTTGCCTTCGTCTTTTAAAGCCTTAAGTTGTTTTATAGTTTCCTGTATTTGTGATTGTGATTTACCCTGCATGTAGCGGGCAGCTACTTCCATACCGTCTAATTGAGTACCTAAATTTTCTGATGATGGGCTACCAACTAAACCAGCAAACTGTTTGGCTTGCTCTTCAAATGCATCAAACTTTGTTGTGTACTTATCGTATTCACCTTTAACAGCAGCCTGTCTAGCTGCTACGTATTTATCAAAGTCAGACTGTGTACCTTCACTAAGCATAGTTCCGAGTCCAGACTCTTGGGCTTTGGCTGCATCTGCAAGTCCCTGAGTAAGACCTGCCGCAGTACTTGCTGCAAAGCTAGTAGTAAAATCTTTAAACCAACCCATTAGACTCTCCTGCTCATTAAGCCTGACGATGGTGCTTCTTCTGGCATCATCTCTTCATCACCCATTTCAAACTCAGATACTTCATCGTCTGACATAGTAAAGTCTTCCATGTCAAAAGACATACCCCCTTCACCAGCAGCAACATCATCTGACAAACGCCTTTGAATTACTGCACCCATCATTTCAGTAAATCTGTTTTCGTCTTCTTCATCGCCAGTTTCTAAATGTACGTCTGTAAAATCTGCTACTGTTTTTATGCCTTCAATTAATATGGGAGCAATAAGAACGCCAACATCTACAGAGTGTAAGCCATTCTGTGTTCCGGTCATTGTCATTTGTTCTACTAAATCAATAGCCGATATACCAGTTTCGGCTGCACCTACTATCATGTCAACGCCTTCAGAAGAAAATAGATTTTCAAGATAATAGTCTATTGCACTTATAACGTCAGAATGTTGGGGTGGTTGCTCCCACGGTCTAGAACCTAACTCAGTAGTCAGGCTCATACCCGGAATAGGTGCTTCAAAGTTAGGCTCTTGTGCCTCTTGTATTTCTTCTAAGGTATATGCCATTATACTTTATTCCTGTTATTAAAATTATAAAAAAGGTTAAAGGCGTTTTGAGCTTTTTGTTTTTCAAGATCTTCTAGTTTTTGAAAGTGTGTAGTTGTAGTTTTTTTAAAAGCCTGACCTGCGGGTGTGCCGAGCAAACCACCAGTAGAAAATTTCTTTTCTTTTTGAGGCGGCCTGTGTGCTTTTTTAAATGCTTTGTATGCTTGTCTAGTTAGCCCATACATTTTTTAACTACTCCTAAATAGTTCACACGTAAGTATCCATCGTCTTCGTTTCTTTCTACAAGATCTGGAAAATACTTAAGTACGTTTTGAGCAATAAAGCCTCTATTCTGTCTGTCGTTTACGCCTAATTTTTTAGCACCGTCACGCCATTCCCATTTGTACATTTTAATACCGTTACCATAATCTCTAATGGGCTGTATGTTTTTCTTTAGACGTATGTCAGATATAAAGCTACGAGCTATGGCAGCTACAGCTGTGCCTGCAATCTGACCAAAGACACTTCCGCTACTGCTACCAGACTTAGCCCGTGCTTGAATTTCAGCAACAGACAAATTGTTTTCTCTATCAAGTCTACCTTCTTCAGCTTGGAACGCAAACTCAAATATATCTTTGTACAGCTGCCACATATTATTATATGCAAGAGTAGACAACTCTAGTGTAGATCTAGCGTTTAATTCGTTAGCTCTGTTAAGAGCGGCAGTGTCTGCTGTAGCAATCTGTCTGCGCCATGCAGCGTTAGACTGAGAAACTACAAGAGCATTCTGTGCATTGAACTGATCTCTTTGCGCCTGTATGTTAGCGTTAAACTGTGCGTTTGCGTTTAACTGACCCGCATTAAACTGATTCATAGCATTGCTTTGCGCTACGTTAAACTGATCTGTAGTTGCTTTTAAATTTGCAAAGAACTGATCCGTTTGGTTTTGGCTTTGTGCATTAAACTGTGCAGCAGCGTTTCTAGCGGCAGCATCAGTAAACATAGATTGAATAGCTTGCTGAGAACTAAAGATAGATGTTTGCTGTCTATTGTTTAGATTAGCCATGTCCATTTGCAAAAAGTTCTGCGCGTTTTGTACAGCTGCTTGCTGACGATTGTTCAAGCTTGCCATTTCTAAGTTAGCTAATGCAGAAGCTTCCGCTAAAACTACAGCATTACGATTGCTTAAGTTTTGCAGATTAACTGTATTAGCAATACGAGAGTTTTCTAATTGTACTTGCTGCTCTGCATTAAAGTTCATGTTGGCAATGTCTGAAATCTTAGCAGCATTTGCTACTCTAGCTTGAAACGCTTGGTCAAACTCTTGTCCCATAAACTGAGCGCGTTGCTGTGCTGCAAGCATAGCACGTTGTTGACGATTACTCAAGTTCTGAACTTCAAATTGTGCAAAGACACTAGCGTCTGCTTGAGCTATTGGTACAGCTGATTCCATTGCAGCTTGTATAACAGCCTGTCCTGCCATGCTAGACGCAGACAAACCACGTGCAGCCATAGTAGCATTAGCGGCCCGCATAGCACCAGCTGCCCATGCAGGTGGATCTTTAGCGTCAAAGTCTTTATACAAACCTTCTAACTGACCACGTACAGTAGCTTGCTCAGACGGCGTTGCAGTAGCTGCTTGAATGCTTTCCATAAACTGCGCTGCTTTTTCAGCATTAGCTACAGGGTCTACAATTTCACCGTTCTGTAATTCTCTAGTTATTTGATTATTAAGAACAATGCCTTCGCCTTGTGCAGCTACAGAGTTTGATACGTTTGTGCTATACTCTTCAGCTGCTGCAATAGAGCCTGTCACTGTACCCTGTGCAGCTTGTAAGCCTGCAAGCTCTGCTTGTACCTGTGGCTGTGTAGTAGCCGCTTGCATAGTAGCAGCTTGCGTTGCAGTTACAGGTTGGGCTTCAGTTGTTAAACCCATAGCGGTTGAAGCTGTTGGTGCTACAGCGCCTGTTTGACCTACAGCAGGACGAATAAGTTGTTGTTGATCTAGTGGTACACCAAACGCATCAACCGTCATTGCTTCTGTAAGAATGGGTTCACCTTCAGGAGTGAGACCTTCTTGCATAGCAGTAGTACGTTTTACAATGTCAGGACTTGCGTCAGCACCTTCTGCTGGTAAAGGTACGTAACCGTATCTTGCTCTATATGCATTAGCATACGCACGATCTTCAGCTGTTATAAGATCTGCCCGTTTTCTACCAATAGCTTCATATCGTTGTCGGGCTTCTGGACCACGAATTGTTTGGTTATTATATGTGAATGGTACAGAATCACGTAACTCTTCTAGCCTTTTGTTTTCTTCATCTGTTCTTAAGTCTTCACGTATAGAACCTAATCTTTCCAGTTCTTCTTCTGCGGCTGTTTTTTCACCGGGTTGTAAAGGTTGCGGTTCTGGTTTTTCTATAGGAGCGTTTGGATCATACTCTGGTGGATAAATTCCTACAGGCGGTAATGGCATATCAGTAGTGGGTTCAACCTGCCCAATTAGCTTTGGACTATTGGGGTCTGGCACATAGTCTGGTGATATAACAGTTGGTTGCATTGTATTACTTGGATAAAGAGCTAAACCACCTACAGGTAAATCTCCACCTTCTGCATATTTTCTAACCATTCCACCGTCTACAAACCTAACTACACCGCCTCTCGCTGCCATCATGGTTCCTACAGCTTGCTGTTGAAACTGTTCGTACTTAGCTTTGGCGTCTGGGTTCTGAGCTAGAAACTGCTGAAAACCTTCCTTATTATACGGCGTAGCACTATAACCTGCTGCCTGTGCAATGCGTGGCATCGCGGCATCAGAAAATTTAATGTTAGTATACGGTGAAG
>Ga0222714_10001994_pt1 | contig 22370 bp, 18 predicted proteins | sample C33_3DmetaG_FD_165048 | JGI IMG/M metagenome (GOLD analysis project Ga0222714, IMG submission 165048) | Estuarine water microbial communities from San Francisco Bay, California, United States - C33_3D | ecosystem: Environmental > Aquatic > Marine > Unclassified | place: USA: California...
TGAACGCGCGGGCGTGCGCGTGGTGAAGATTCGGTGCGCTGGACGGGAGGGCGCGCCAGAGGCGAGAGAGGTGAGTGAGTTTCTATACGTCGCGCAGCGATGTTTAGCAGAGATTGCGAGCGATGGGCGATGGGCCGAGCGTGCGCGCGCGGGATTTAGACCGGCTATTTTAGTGCACTGCACGCACGGCTTCAATCGCACCGGGGCGATGTTGGTGCATTATTGTCAACGCGCGCACGGGTGGCCAGAGTTGAATAAGTGGGTGAGCGAATTCGCCACGGCGCGACCGCCTGGGATTTACAAGGCGGATTACTTGAAGAGTTTGTTTGATTACTATCTCGAGCGTAGATTTAGTACGACAAAAGATCCCGGGGTTCCGAGCTGGAAGAGTGATACGTTATCGGATGCGCCGCCTTTGGCGGATGACAAGGTGCCAGAGGGTGACTTGTTCGATCCGAGGGTGAACATGACGTATAAAAAGACCTTGGCGCACAGCCGCGCGCCGATTCCAGGAACGCGTCGCACGTCTCAGCGCGCGCTCGAGGCTGCGGTGTCTGATGGCACGGCTGGACCAATGCATCACGAGGACGTTTTAGGTGAGGATGTGTTCGAGGAGCAAACGTATGAGGTGCAAAAACTGTGCGTATGGGCGTGCTTTCCGGATGATGCAGACGCTCGCTTGAGTTTCCCAGGGTCACAACCTGTGAGTTTAAGTCGAGATAATATGTCGCTACTTAAGCGCGAACCGTATAGCGTGACTTGGAAGGCGGATGGGACGCGATACATGGTGTTACTCATGCGTGACGGCGTGTACTTGATTGATAGAAAGTTCACCGTGAGGCGCGTACAGATGCGGTTTCCACTTCCACACAAGAAATTTGGCACAGCTGTTCATCACGGGACATTGATGGATGGCGAAATGGTCGTGGACACGGACCCAAAGACGCAGAAACAAATGCGTCGGTTCTTGGCATATGATTTAATGGCTGTAAACGGCGAGCGCGTGTCCCAAAGACCATTTTTAGAGCGGCTAAACATCGTGCGCGAATTCGTGGTTGAACCGCGCAAAGCATTCCTAGCGCAAACCGGTCCGAGCGGCGCATACGCAGCGAACAAAGAGCCGTTTTCCGTACGTACAAAGGAATTCCATCCTCTTCAATTCGCGCGCTCGATTATAGAAAAGTTTATCCCTGCGTTGAGTCACGAGAGCGATGGATTAATCTTCCAGCCCTCGAACGCGCCGTACGTGCCTCAGACGTACGAGTCCCTTTTAAAATGGAAGTTCCCAGAGCTAAACTCGGTAGATTTTCTGTTACGAGTCGCTCGAGGGAGCGGATTGTTGTTCGTTGGAGATAAGGGTGGGCAATACGTACGCCTCGAGGACGATTTCGTGACGCGGAGTGAGCCGCTCGAAAGTTTAGATGGTAAAATAGTCGAGTGCTCGTGGGACTGGAACGAGAAAAAGTGGGTTTTCATGCGTACGAGAGCGGATAAAGATACGCCAAACTTCATCACGGTGTATCGCAAGACGTGGAAGAGTATTCAAGACAACATCACGGCAGATGATATCTTAAAGTTTGTCGAAGATACGGTTGCGGCTGGTAAAGCTTAATTAGAAATTAGCGTTGTTATGTGCAATTGCATTCTAGAAAGTTATCAACTCAATCAATGTGAAAAAGTCTTGCGTCGTCGTTGTTGTCTTCGCTTTGTTTTTATTTCCCTCGTCCGTACAAATCTTTAACGGGGCCCTTTGCGCTCTTTTCAGCTGCAGCCTTCTTTTTCTTTTCCGCAGCGGTGAGCTTGGTGTTATTTTGCGCTTCCTTCATTGATGACTCATCAGCGTCAATGCCGAGCTTCAACGCGCGCTTCTCAGCGACGGAGAGTTTCTTTGGCGCCTTGCCTGGAACGGGCTCGGTGACAACCACACCATCGCCCACTCTCCACAACTCATCGCACACCGCGTGCACGAAAGGCTCGTTGTGAGAAATCGTCAACACACCACCCTTGAAGTCAACGAGCGCCTTTGTAAGCGCAGCTAACGTATCGTTGTCCAAATAGTTTGTTGGCTCGTCGAGGGCGATGATGTGCGGGTTCGTCCACATCGCCGCCGCGAGCACAAGACGAGACTTTTGACCACCAGACATGCGCTTAATCTTACCCATGGCCAAGTCCTGATCGATGCCAAAGTTTTCGAGGTGCATGCGCACTTCCTCCTTGGTCAACGGACGAAGGTCCATTCCGGATTGCATAGATTTGAGCTTTTCATCAAAGTTGCGCACCATCTTCATGACGTATGGATCCTTGCGCTCGAGCGCGCTCATCATTTCCCAATCAGTGTCGCTCTCATCGCGTCCAGATCGACGAACTTCGTAGAATAAGTGCTTACCGCGTTGCTGGCGGCCAACGATGTCCAAAATGTTCCCGCGTTCTTGCGCCGTGGCGAGTTCATCCTTGGACAAGTTGTGCGACGCACGCTTAGCAATTTCCTTATCGCGACCGTTGTAGAAACGATTTTGCAAGTATTCCAGTGGTGTGTTTTCTACAGACTCTTCCAAGTGATGCATTGAGTGCTGGGCGACGTAGGACAAGCGCAAGTTGTGGTGACGCCACACTTCGCCGATGCCGTCTTCGGGATCCAGCTCGCCAATCAGCAATTTCATTAACGTCGTCTTACCGGCACCATTCAAGCCGACGAGAGCGGCTCTTGAGTTTTGCGTAATCTTGACTGTCGCACCGTTCAAAATCTTCTTCGACGTTCCAGGGTAGCCAAACGTGACATCCTTCATGTACATGACAACCTTAGCGCGAGACTTGACGCCTTCCAAATCACCTGGTTCGGGGAACCGAATAGGTTTAATGTGCTCTGGCTGATTTTCGCCAATTTGGTCAATGGCAAAGCCACTGTCCTTCTTAGTTGCCGAGTCTTTGGCTGGTGCTTCATCGGAGATATTCGCTTGCTTTGAGATGGCGTTATCGTTGGATGGCAACGCGGCGACGATTTCTGGCTTGAGCGCTTGGAAATCGCGGAAACCCATTGGGTAATACGTCAACGTCTTTTCGCTCAAGTGAATGACATCGCTGAGCACCTCGGCCAAAAAGTCATAATCGTGCGATACGAGGCAGATGGTCGTGTTCGTGAGCGACTTCAAGTATTCCACCAACCACGCGATGGCGCTCGTGTCCAAGTGATTCGTCGGCTCATCCAGCAAGAGCACTTCGGCGTTCCACAACATGGCGCGCGCGATGGCGAGTTTCATGCGCCATCCTCCAGACAAAGACTGAATCGTCGCTTTCATCTTTTCATCGTCGAAACCAACTTGCATGAGGGTGTTTATCACGGTCTCGCGGCTCACGCCTTCGGGGACCATTTGTACCATGAAATCCACGATTGTTTCTTCTTTTTCACTCGTAATTTCGTGACGAATGTAGTACACCGAAACGTCCTCGGGGAAACCGGCGATATCCTTGGCTGCAATACGGTTCAATAACGTTGTTTTACCCGTACCGTTTTGACCGACAATCCCGTACGTATGTCCACGCTCCAAGGTGAAGTTTGTGCGTTGAAGCAACACACGCCCGGCAAAGGCGAGAATGATCCCTTGAAGATCGACGATATAATCCTTGGTGCTATCGTCGAGAAGCGCCGACTCGTCGAGGTTTTTGTACGTTAACACAGACGCGTTTGCAGCTTTCTCGATGGCTTCGAGATCATCACCGAGCGCGCTCTCGAGAACAGGCGTGAGCTCGCGCTTGATGTCGTTGGCCAAAATTGAAGGCGGAATGCGCATCGGAGCGGATTCCATCACCCAACCACCGAGAGCGGCGGCGTAGGTTTGCGTTTCGCTATCGACGGCAATCCCCGCAGCTTGAATAGCTTGATTCACCATCTCAGACGCGCACTTACGCTCTTCGGAGTTGGCGTCGATGCCCTTCATAAGACTTTCCTTGGCGCGCGTCGCGGCTTCGCGCAAATCCGGGTGCGAGTGCTCCTCTGCCTTTTCCAATTCTGGCAACAGCGACGGAATGAATGGCATCAAATCTCGCGTGTCGTCAACCAATGCACAGATGTTTCCGCATGTCACCGCAGCCTTTTGCTTGAGTTCCTTCGTGCGTTCGCGCAAACCGCGGAGAATGACTGGTAAGATGACCGCCAACGAAGGCGCATCCATAGAATTGACAAACGTCGTCTCCATGAGTTTATCCAAGCAGTCTTCAGTTTTCGATTGCGGTTCGTTAATGGCGCTCATGATCAGATTCAACATACCCAAAATCTCAGCATTCTTTACGCAAGCGCAGATGCTGGGTAAAATTTCCGCAGATAAAGCGGAGACTTTGGGGTGCGTGTCGAAGAGGCATTCCAAAAACGCCGGAAACAAATCCGGGACGGTGCGCATAAAAGATTGCGGCACGCGATTCGCGAGATCACCGATGATGTGCAAGGACCCAAGTTTGCATTGCCAGTCTTTGTGCTGCATACCAGCCAAAATTGCCGGCGATAAGAGCTTCATGGCGGTCAAAGGCAAGGCTTTGACGACGGATGCTTGAGCCAAGTGGGCGGATTCACGAACGTCGGCGTCTCTGTCACCCATCAAAGCAAACACTTCGGGCGCGAGACCGACGGCATAGGGTTCAAACCCACGACCCGCGGTGCGACACATGTGTGCGTACATGGCCAACGCTCCGGCGCGCGCGTCATGATCTTTCTTATCCGCGATGGCGCGCTTGATACCGTCGACGATGCGCAAGTGCGCGAGCGCGGCTATACCGACACCCTTACAGATACCCGCAATCCCAGCCGCGGCCGCGCGCCGCTCACGCGGATCATCAAACGTCAAAGCTTTCGTTTGTAAATCTCCAACCATAGCAATAGCCGCATCCTTGCAATCCATCGCGAGGTTTCCGAGCGCTCGTGCGCCGATGAACGCCCCGGCGTCCCGAACATTCTTCAACGCCGCCACCATATTCGTCATCGCCCGAACCTTGCCTTCATCATCCTCAAATAACTGTGCCGCGTGTCCATAAAACGCCAAAATCCCACCGTGCGTGTGATCCTCGCTATGCGACGTCGGTTCACACGCTCCTTGTCCCGTTAAATACGTCGACAACGCCTCCACGCACGCCCGACCGACGCCCTCCTTATCGCTCACCTCGCTCAACGCCGCTCGCCCAACGCTCAACGCCGCATCACGAATATCCTCACTCACATCCCCTAATCCAATCGCACACTTGCTCGAAATCAACTTCCCGCTTCGCACGGCGTCGACAAACTCGCCGCGATCCGACGCCAGCAACGCCTCCTTTGCCTCAGCCACCTCCTCCGCGCTGCGCTCATCCGCCGTCTCGATCGATGCGCACGAAATCTCGCTCATGTTTGACATCGAGTGCACGGATGGTATGCGGCCGCGCCGCTCGAGCGTGATGGACATCGTTCGACGACGCTATACGACGACAAGAAGGGTCCTTCTTTTGGTGCTCTGGTGCGCTTTTTCGAGTCCCACCGCGACACGAGCGCGTCGACGACGACGACGATGCGACGACGGGGCGATGCCGCGCGCGCGAAAATAACACCCGTGATGGGTTCGTTGGGCGCGTTTTCCGTCGCGGTCGCGCGCGAGTGCGGGGCGTGCGACGAAAAGTCAAGATAAAGCGTCGATCAAATCTCAGCCGCCAGCCGCCAGAGGCGGCGACGCCGGGACGCGCGCGCGTACATGCGGGTCGGTAGATTACACTATGGCGATTGGTGTGCGAGTTCTAAGATGGCTACCGCGCATGGAGGTACGAGATGCGTCGTTGTGATGCGTTGCGGCGTCGTTTGCGTCGTTTGCGGGGGTGAAGATGGCGGGGGAGCGGACGCGGCGAGCGCGATTGTCCAAACCGCGCCGGGCGGCGGCGTCGGAAGCGAGACGGATACGCCGACGCTTGAGCCGTTGTATGCGATGAATACGTCACCGATGGTGAGTGTTCTAGTTGGTGTCGGCGTTGTTGCGGTCGTTGTGGCTGGGTACGGCGTTGCGAGAGGTTTGTGTCGCACGCACGCGAGCACGGGCGCGGCGCCGGCGTTGTCCCAATCCGGCGTCGTTCCGGTGAACGGGTCAATCCATGTCATGTCGTCGTACGCCGCGGCGTCGTCGGCGAAAACATCGCCGCGACGAGTGCGAAATTCGGCGAGTTTCGATGCCAATGGCCCGAGATTGGGATCATCGAGGGTTTTGATGTCCATCAGTACGCCTCCGTTGGAGGTGAAGGCGGCGGCGAGCGACGCGAGCGACGCGTCGTCTCGCGCCGGCGTCGGAGGTTGACCAGGCACGACAGACGGTACGAATGACTTTGGCTTCGCGATTTCGAGGGCATTTAATCCATGTCTAGCGTCACGTACGCCGTTGAAGACGTCCGGGGAGCCGCCGAGACGAAGCGCCATGTCGCGGAGCGCGCCCGAGTGGCCCTGGAAAAAGCGCGCCATCGAAGGCGAAAACTTTGAGTTGCGTTCGCCGATTATTCCCCACGACGGCATGGCGCCGCACTCAAACTCACTCGGTGTGAGCCATAATTTCTTTGCCGCGTTCCCAAGCACGGCGTCGTGCGCGAGCTTTTCTAATAACGGCGACCTGCCGAGGGGCCCGCGGACGATGCCGCCACCGGATTCAATGATAAAGCTCGACACGCCTTCATAAATTGCAAACGAACGCAAGGCATCGGTGAGCAAGGCGATCGTCGGCGCCGAGCACGGATTCAACGCCGTCGTCATGGGCACGCCTGCGGGTTCTAACCCACCGCTCGCGCCGAGTTGGAAGTAACTCGCGGCGTCGATTCCGCGAAGGCTTTCGCTTCGCGGCGACGCGTCCGTACCCTCACCCGTTTGCGTCAACACGCATCGCATCCAAACCTCAACGCCTACGGCATTCATTCTATGCACAAATTCTCTCAAATCTGCGCGCGTGCCAAACTTTGGGTCGATTGCAAAGAAGCTCACCGGAGCGTCGGCGCGACCGTCGGCGCATCGAGCGAGCAACGGAGCGAGCGCCACGGCGTTAAACGCCGTCTTTGATCGCCGCTCCTCGAGCGCGCTCGCCGCTGCGCGCAGTGTGCCTTCACGCGTGAACGTCGACACGTCCACATCAAACGCCACGACTTGCTCTTGTTGTTGTTCTCGCCGCCGCGGGGCTGTTTGCTCGCCGACGACGCGACGTTCCAAAGTCGCCGCGAGCGAACCGAGAAATCGCGGCGTTGGCGTGGGCTCTTCCATCTCACTCAACGGTACTCTGAGCTCGATCGCTCGCGGGTCGAACAACACTTGCGCTGGGAAAAACCTCGACCCACCGCGGCCTTCGGGATCGCCTTCGCATCGAAAGCCGTACAACACGTCGTCGTCCCTCGTCGGCGCGTGTAGCACGTCGCCTTCGCCTCCATAAGGCACCTCTATGTGCCACACATTCCCAGTGCGATGTGATATTGGATTTAACGCCAACTCCATGGTGTTCTCGCGCCATTGTAACACTAAAGACACCGCAGTGGCGTGTCGAGAGAGCACCGCGATGTTGAACGCTCCGCGTCTCGTCTCCTCGTCGTACGTCGTCACCGTCGCTCCGAGCTCGCGCGCGTGCCCGCATCCAATGCCCAGCGGCACGCTAAATGCACTCCCTGCCCAGCCACCGCTCGGTTCGTCGTAGGCATCGCGCGTAGGGTCATAGAGCACGAAATCTAAACTCGCCGGAGCGACGTATTCGGGAATGAAAATCTCCGCCGACGCCGTCGAGGCGTCAAATGCCAATCGCATCGCCCCCGTGGCGTCGTCATACGTCCCACCATCGGGTAAATCCTCTAAACACATCCATTCTCTCGCGCTCTCTCGGGTTAAACCAAAGTGCAAAAGCACGACGTCGTCGCCATCGGATGTCCCGCGACGGAGCCGACGCCGAGACGCCGCGCGCTCGCGCAGCGTCGCGCGCACCACAAAAGACGCGCTCGCGGCGTCTCGCGTGACGACGACGTCGATCGTGCGATCTCGTTTGGTATGTAAGGTTGTCACGTATGCATCTACGACGCCGCTATCGTTCGCGGCCGCGTGCACGGCGCGGCGTCGAGGCTTTAAGCGCCACCACGAACACTGCGGTGATGCTGCTGACGTTGAACTCGCGACGGCGCGAGCGGGCGATCGCGCGAGCGATGACGTCGACGTCGACGAGCACGACATCTGTGCGCCGTCGTCGTGCTGTAGGGCACGACCGCGACGGTGAGTTGCGCGACGCGACGGGACTCGACTCGAACGCGCGCGACGGCGTTGTGAAGACAAACGCTCGAGCGTCGCGGCGTTTTAAAAGAATAGATGAGTGATTTATAACGCGAAGTTTTACGTCGCATTACAAAAGTGAGGTGGTAAATCGAAAAAGTGTGGAATCGTCACATACATCTCGTGACGAACGCCAGACGACGCGATTACAAGAAGGGGACGGCGTTGGCGTTGGTCGCCGCGGAGACGGTCCACGGGGACGCGATGTGCTCCTTGAGCGCCGCAACCGGGCCGAGACCCGGGCACGCTTGGTTTTCACCCATCACGCCGAGAAACGCCAACATGGCAACTCTGCCGTTGGCAATCTCCTTGCGCTTAAGCTTCTCGAACTCAGCACCCTTGCTCCATCCCAACGGGTCAAACTTGCCACCCGGGTACATGCGGTCGGTACCCTTCGCGGCGCCGCGCGAGGACTCGGCGAACGCCACCAACAACAAGTTGGTACCAATGACCGCGAACAAGTTGGCGTGGGTCTCCATGCCCATGTACTGGGCGGTTTGTTCCCAAGACGTCGGTTGCGCGGTGACCCACGTGCCTTGACCGGCGACTTCGACGCCAATGACGCCGGCGACGCCCATCATCGCCCAGCGGCCGTGGATGAGCTCAGCCTCACGGTAGCGTTCCAAGTTTTCCGGCTTTTCACCGAGCTTGAGCGGATCAAAACCATAGTCGCTGTATCACATGCGCACAAAACCCGCACACGTCAGTCACTGTTGTCTCTCTCGCGTTCGCGCGCGCGCGCGAATATCTCCGCCAGCGCAATCAATCATCCCTCTCGCGCCCGCACCACCCACGCCACGCATCGCGCTTAAACACACAAACACATACCACGGGGACGAACCATCAAGGTACGCCGGACGAGTGCTCCCTGCGCTTCATCAACACACACACGTTCCGTCAGTCAACGCTCAAACGCAATCATCATCATCAATCATCATCATCGATCATCATCGCTCTCTCTGCGCATCTCCTCTCATCGCACGCCGCGTCGCACGCACCCGGGAACCAGTTATCCGAGGCGGCACCGCGCGCGGTGGTGTTCACCTTTCGCGCGGCGCGCGCGCGAGGGGCGACGGTGGTGGCGAAAACGCGGGCGTGCGCAAACATCGGTCGACGATTGGGCGTGTGCGAGAATGGCGTCCGCGCGCGTACTGTAGCCCATCGAACGCCCATCGCCCGCGCGCTCGAACGCGAGCGGCGTCCATCGAATCCCGCGATCGAATCTCGCGGGATTCGATCGCCGCGCGATGTGGATGACGTGGGGGCGACATACGTATTCGAGAGGTGTCATAGACTATGTGTGTGTTATACTTTTTATGTCACACCATGCGTATCGAGCATGTATTGTACGATATATGGAGTCCTTTGGTGTATAGTATGTGACGAGGGTACTGTGGTGGATATATACAGATGAGAGGTATTGTAGCACCGCGTTTTTTTTGTTTTTACACCGATGCGCGGGGCTCTGATGGGGTACGTGTGCGTGCATTACAGGTGCGCGGCGCCCGCGCGGACTTCCGAAAATACCACGTCGTGATACATTATCCATAGAGTTGGGCGCGTTCGCGGTAGGTGGTGTTTCGGTGGCGTCGCGCGCCGTCCGCGTCGTCGATGCGGGCGACGACGTGGGCGACGACGTCCGCAGTCGTCCGCGCGTCGATGTTGGTGACGAATTTCGACGTCGAGAGCGCGCGCGTGCGTCGTCGATGCGTCGCCGCGGATGACGACCACGCGCGAGGCGCGGTGGAGGTCGTGGAGTCGACCATACGGTGCGTCTGTGCGTCGTCGCGTCTGTGCGGATCGATCGCGATGGTGCGCGCGTGGCTGCGATCGTTTCGGAGGCGTCGGCGTGGTGGTGCGTGCGCGTGAAATGATGGACTGACCGATGCGTACGTGGCGTAGGTATCAAACCACGCGCGTGGAGAAGAAGAGCGGCGAGAATGGGTCGTCCAAGTTTTCATTCATACCCGAAGAGACCGAGTACGTGATTCGCACGGAAACCGCGGTGCCAAAGGTTGGATTCATGCTCGTTGGCTGGGGAGGGAATAATGGTTCGACGCTGACGGGTGGGATATTAGCCAATAGACTTGACATCCGATGGCGCACGCGAGATGGTGAGCAAAAGCCGAATTATTGGGGTTCGCTGACGCAGAGCGCGACGTGTCGCGTCGGGAGTTACAACGGCGAAGAAGTGCACGTGCCTTTTAAGTCGTTGATGCCTTTGGCGAACCCGAACGACGTCGTCATTGATGGATGGGACATTAGTAACGTCAACTTAGCGGATGCCATGGCGCGAGCGAAGGTTTTAGACTATGATTTACAACGCCAGCTCAGACCGCACATGGAGGGTCTCACGCCGCGCGCGAGTATTTTTGATCCGAAATTTGTCGCGAGTAATCAAGCCGATCGCGCGACAAACGTCATCGCTGGCACAAAGGAGCAACAAATGGCTCAAATTCGTGCGGATATTCGTGATTTCAAGGCCAAGAGTGGGGTTGATAGCGTAGTGGTGTTGTGGACGGCCAACACGGAGCGATACACCGAAGTGCGCGCCGGCGTGCACGACACCGAGGAAAACTTGCGAGCCGCCATTAAGGCGGGAGAGGAAGAAATTAGCCCGAGCACGTTATTTGCATTGGCGTGCATAGATGAGCGCACGCCATTCATTAACGGTAGCCCGCAAAATACGTTTGTTCCTGGCGTGTTGGAGGCGTCGTTGCGTTTGAAATCCATCATCGGCGGCGATGATTTCAAGACTGGCCAAACCAAGATGAAATCTGCGTTAGTTGAGTACCTCGTCGGTGCTGGTCTCAAGCCGACGTCTATCGTGAGTTACAACCACCTCGGGAACAACGATGGGTTGAACTTGAGCGCGCCGCAGACGTTTAGATCGAAGGAAATTTCCAAGTCAAACGTCGTGGACGACATGGTGCGCTCGAATCCTTTGTTATACGCCCCTGGAGAAAAACCCGATCACACGGTGGTGATTAAATACGTCCCCAACGTTGGTGATAGCAAGCGCGCGATGGACGAGTACACGAGCAGCATCTTTATGAATGGCTCGAACACCATTGTGATGCACAACACGTGCGAAGATTCGCTCCTCGCGGCGCCGCTCATCTTAGACTTGTGCCTCGTAGCCGAGTTGTTGACGCGCGTGCAAATCAAGTGCGAGTCGGATGGTGAAAAGGATGGCTTCCACCACTTACACCCAGTGGCGGTTTTGCTGTCGTACTGGAGTAAGGCGCCTTTAGTACCCAAAGGTATGCCTCTCGTCAATGCGCTGCAAAAGCAGCGCGCAATGTTGGAAAACTTTTTCCGCGCCGCCGTCGGCTTACACCCCGAAAACAACATGCTCCTGGAGTACTTCTCCTAGTCGACACTACACTTGCTTGCCCGTATTAAACTATTAAACTAGCTTTGGAGCGTCATCAGAAAAGATGCGGTTAATATCTATTCTTTCACTACGCAAAGCGTCCCGTTCGCCATCGCGCCTCACAACGGGGCAGTAGCCCCGAGAGCGATATGTCCGACGGCTTCGCGCGCGCTCAAGCGCGCATGGCGGCACTCGCTGCACCTAAACTCGCGGCGTGGGCCGGTGGCGCGCGCGACGATGCCCCGGCATCGACGTCGGCGCCGTCGACAGCGTCGCCTGCGAAGCTCAGGCCCAACGTGGCGTTCCTCGGGAACACTTTGCGCGCCATCACGAGCGCCAACGCGCGCTTAGACGGCGCACGACGAAAAGCCGATCCCGGGGCGGGCGTGGTCAAGACAAAAGAGGAGGTAAAGGCTGAACGCGTGCGCGAGGCGGACGAGAGGCGTAAAAAAGCTGAGCGCAAACGCGCGACGGCGGCGACGCTCGCGGCGACTGGCGAGTTCTCCGGTACCGACGACGACGACGACGACGTCGACAACGGCGGCGTCGGCGTCGGCGGCGGTAGTGGTGCCACAGTAGGGCAAAGTAAAAGTAAACGTCGTATTCGAACTCGAGGCGGAGCGAAGAGGAAGAAGAGGAAGAGTTCATAGTCGTAAGTATTCGTAGTCGTACTGTAGTATTTCACATCAATTTTTGTTGTACACCCGAGTAGTACCAGCGCTTGGTACACGTCATCGCGATTTACGCATCGATATCGACGAAGCACTTGCGAATTTTCATCCACCCCTCGTCGCCATTGTCTTCCGAGCCCATGCGTTTGCTGTCAAAAAAAGCGTCGCGCAAGAGCGTCGCGTCCGCCGCCGCGAGCGTCCAAAATCTCGGATCCTCCAGTTCTTCCACCAGCTGATTACGCGTCCATCCAGCATAACCAACGAACACGGTCAAGTCCTCGGCGGTGAGCGTCACGGGCGAGGACAGCTTTGATTTTTGGCGCGCGAGCGCCTCGACGTCGCACACGTACAGTCCCTTCATCACCTCCACCGTCACTCCCTCGCACGCCTTCGCGCTCAACACCACGAGCGATCGTGGATACTGATCATGCATCACCGGACCCCCAAATCCACACCGCGCCGTCGCCAAAGAACTCAACAAAGGATTGCTAAAGTCGAGTTCCGGCGCGTACTCTCGCAGCGTCGGCCGCTCGGCATCCGTGCACTCGCGATTCACAATCACCCCAGTCGTACCCTGCGCATCATCGTGTCCTAAAATCAACAGCACGCACCGCGTCCAAATCCCACCATCAACGAACGACAATGGGGCATCCGGTCCGAGCAACACCGAACCGCGTTCAATGTGCCTCAGCGCGTGCGCCCAGGACCCAGCCTCGCACGCCCCGTCGTCAGCCTCGTCAGCACCACCACCCCGTCTCTCGCGTCGTTCCCGCTCGATCAACCCCGAACGAAACGCGCGCCAATCCTCGGCGTTGGAATTCGCGCTCGGAATCTCGCGCGCACCGAGCGCGTCGGCATCCTTGGCGTCGTCACTCGCGGGCCCATCGCCCGATGACGATGACGATGCGATGACGCGTGTTCGCCGTCTCGGACGCGCCGCGGCGTCCACCACCGCGCAGCGGCGGCGATGCGAACGCGCGCACACGGATGCCGCGGCAATCGCGCGCGATGTCGACGACGTCGTCAGCATCCTCGGCGCGCGCGACGATGGCGCGATAATCGCCAGCGACAAATCCACGCGCACGCAGCCTAACGACCAGGAGGGTATAGCTAGCTAAAAAGTACAAAACACAAACTCATAGACCTCAATCCACACACACTACGAGTATATCCACTCACACCGCGATGAAAACACGCACAATTCGTGCCAGAACACCCATCTGTGTACGTACTCTACGTGTACAACCCTCCAACGACGTACTTTTAAATGCGCCCGTATCCCTGCGCGCGCACAGGGCCCCTCGCGCGCGTCTCGAGCTTCAGGTTTTCCAGCGCCTTTGGTGGCCGTCGTCGACGACGCCCGCGCGGCACACTCGCGCCCGCGCGTCGACACCCTCCGGTGCGTTCGCTCTCGCCAAGACGCACCGCACGAATCACGCGCGCACGCGTCGCAGTCGCCGCGCACGGGGTTGTTTACGATGATGATGACGACGATGTCCCAGCAGCCGGCGCTCGCGGCGCACCGCGCGTGGCGCCGCTCGGCGCCGCACCGTCGCGCCCAGCGCGGGTCGAGAAGCGCGCGCGCGATGGCGTCCGTGACCACGGATTCGGGCGTGGTCGTGGATAAGATTGATAAGCCCGAGGACGGGGCGGTGGAGCTCAAGGTGACGGTGCCCGAGAGCATGCTGCAAAAGTGCTACGACGCCGTCGTGGATGGGTTTAACGATACGGTGACGATTCCTGGGTTTAATTCCGCGAAGAAGGGTGATAAACAGACGGCGAAAATTCCGATGCAGTTGCTGATTAATCACGTCGGGCGCAAGGAGTTTACGAGCGCGTGCGTGGAGGAGGCGCTGCAAAACTCGCTCCCCGAAGCCATGGGGCTCGTGGCGGCGGATGCGTTGCAAGATAGCGAGCGCATTACGACGCATTTCACCGAGATGTTTGACGCGTTCTCTGGTCCGATGTGCTCTCCGGCGGAACCGATGAAGTACGACGTGTTGGTGGAGATGAACCCGGTGATTAAGTTTACTGGGGATTACAAAAAGTTGAGCGTCACCGTGCAGTCGCCCGGTGATGATTCGACGGCGGATGCCGACGCGGCTAAGTTTCTCTTGGATAAATTGAAGGATTTGTCCACTTTGCGCGTGGCCACCGACCGTGGGTTGACTCCGGGCGATGCCGCGGTGGTTGACATCGATGCCGTGCGCGTGAACGAGGACGGCACCGATGGCGACACCTTGCAAGGCATGAAGCAAGACGGGTTCCAATTGGACACGGGCGACGGCAACATTAAGCTCCCGGGCTTGTTGGAAAACTTGACTGGCATGCTCAGCGGCGAAAAGAAGTCGTTCACGATTGTGTTCCCTGATGACTGGCCCCAAGCCTACGTGCGCGGTGTCAAGGCCAAGTTCACCGTGACCGTCAAGGAGTTGTTCGCGCGCGAGTACCCCAAGGAGACGGATGCGTTGGCGGAGAAAATTTATCCGGGTATGAAAACCATGGCTGACGCCAAGGCGGCTATTTTGGAAGCCATCAAGGCTAAGTACGCGTTCGACTTGAAGCGTGCCACCGATGAGGCGTGCGTGGATGCTTTGGCGGAGATTTGCGACGTGAAGCTTCCGCGTTCAGTCGTCGAAGAACAAGGGCGCGACATGTATTCGGAGCAGCTCTTGGCGATGCAAGTTGAAAAGAAGATGTCCCCGCAAGCGCTTCAGCAACTCGCGTCGGCGAAGATGGTGAACGAATTCATCACCAAACAAAAGGATGAAATCGAGCGCGTCGTGCGTCGTACGATTGCGTGCGAGGAATTGAGCAAGCTTGAAGGTTTAGTCGTCGACGGCGAAGAGCTCGCCGCCGAGGTGCAAAAAGCCAAGGAAGAATTCGACCAATTCCAAACCGAATACAACGAGGATCAGTTGTGGCGCCAATGCACCGAAGCCGTAGAAGCCAAGCTCGCGTTCAGATGGTTAGCAGAAAACGTCAACATTACCGTTTTACCGCCAGTCAAGCGCGATTAAAACGCGAGCGAGCGAGCGAGCGAGCGCGCAAAAAGTAGTAACAATATTCGGTCGGCACATTCTTTCAAATACAAAACAAATATTATTCTGCGTATTCACGTACTCACGGCCAGCGCCATCATTGGTAGTAGTATTACACGACCGCGCATCACCATCTCCCCGTCGTCATTCATTCATTTTCATTTTCATTCATTCGCCTCGCGAAAGCGACGCCAAAAACTCCGCGCTCCCATCCCCCATCGCCTCTGGCGGCGGCGGTGCCATATCCCTCGAATCCATCACCTGCACCAACCCCAAATACGCCACCGCCAATCCAACGCTCACGATTCCCGTCACGATGGCGGTCATCTGCCCCTTCGCCTCGAGCGCCTCGCCCGTCAGCGGATTCGTTCCAAAATCTTCACCTCTCGGTGCGCCAGCGTCGTCATCATCCCCGCTCGCGCGCACCACCGCGCATCGCACGCGCGTCGCACGCGTCGCACGCGTCGCACGCATCGTGTGCATCGCCACCGCGCGCGGCGCGACGCGAACGAGCGCGGCGTGCGTCGACGACATGGCGAGCAACACGCGCGCGAGACAATGACGTCACTGTAACGCGCGCCATGGGACAGGACGCGACGCCCAACTGGAACGCCATCTTGCAATGGTGCGACGACGACGACGACGATGGGGGCGATGGCGACGCGGTGGGCACGGGGAGACGCGCGCGCGCGACGGTGCGACGGCGCGACTGACGACGATTGGTATCGTGATGATGTGTATAGGTCAATCGCACAGGGTGCGAAAACGTCCTCTGCGACGACGTCTGCGGGGGATGGTGACGGCGTGCGGACGTTTACGGATGAAGAGCGAAAGTGGTTTTATGACGCCATGGCGAGCGGGTTGGTGAACGAGGTTGAGCGCATGAAGGAGGTGACGGAGGCGTTGCGCGCGGTGGACGCGACGGCGACGTTGGATGACGACGAGCTCGCTCGTCGCGAGGCTTTATTAGAGGATTTGACCATGCGCGTGGAGAATGTGGATAACGCTGGGGATTTGTACACGATTGGGGGATTCGAGCCGCTGATTGCGACGTTGAAGAGTCCGCATGAGAGTTTACGGGCGGGAGCGGCGGAGGCGTTGGCGACGACGACGCAAAATCATGAAAAGGTACGCTCGCGCTCGCGCGTCAACGGCGTGTGCGTCGTATGTCGCGTTCACGCAATATGTTTTGTATTCCGTGTGTTGTACTGACTACGATTGAATGCGCGTTTTTTGGTGCATATATAGGCGCAGACGCACGCGTTGGGCGCCGGAGCGATGTCGGCGCTCATCGACGCCGCGCGACGCGACGGCGGCGATAACGCTCGCGCCAAGGCGCTCTACGCCCTATCGTGTCTCATTCGCGGCAACGCAAACGCGCAGAAAGCATTTGCACTCGGAGAAGGTGTGCAACTGTGCGCGAAACTCATCGCGCATCCGGGTTCGGAGAAGGTGCGCGTCAAGGCGCTCGTTTTGGCTCGACACGTCGTCACTCAATCCGAAGCCAATATGGCGTGTGCTATTGAATTTAACATGATCACTGCCGCCGCGGGATGCTTATTATCGGATAACATCAACGCGAAAGAGGCGGCGGCGCGCTTGCTGTTGGATATCGCGCGGTGCTGCGACTTTGAAAAAACACCCAAGGCGGTGGACGATTTCAGACGCTCGACGACGACGCGAACCATCGCCGACGCGCGAGCGACGATAGCCGCACTCACGGACGAGGACGACATCGCCGCGAATACAGAGACAAAAATAGCATTGGACTCATTAGCCGCCATGTTTGCCTAACACGCATGGATGAAGAAGAGTTTTGTCGCGGCGACTCGAGCGAGCCGACGACGCGAAAATAGCACAACAACACACATCGACGCATAGCACGAGTCATGTCGACTATATAATTCATAAGGACACACATATGCGCCCTAAATACACGCTGTATGCCGTCCCGGCAGGATTGGTACACATCTCTGGGGCGTTCACCGACGACGAGCTCGTCGACGTCGAACGCGCGCTCGACGCCGAGCGTTGGCTTTCGTCTTCGCAAGCGATGTGTTTCAGCCCACTTCCGCCTTGGGTGACGCGCCTGGGGCAGAAAATAAAATCGCTCGCTATTGACAGCCACGCGTTCGCCGCCTCGGACACCACCGACGACGCGTTCAACTTTTGTCAGTGCATCGTGAACCAGTACAGCAAAGTTGACGGTTTAACGCCTCACGTCGACTTGCACGCGTTTGGAGACGTCATATGTAGCCTGTCGCTGAAATCGAGCGTCATGATGGACTTTACGACACCACAGTCACCACAGTCGGTTCCGCCAGTGCGCGTGCGACTCGATCCGGGCGACGTCTTAGTGCTCTCTGGCGAAGCGCGTTGGACGTTTGCGCACGGCATAGCGCCTGGAACCGCCGACACCGATTTCGAAAACGCCGATTTCGAGCGCGGACATCGAATTTCAATTACTTTACGCACGATGGATCCCAATGGGTACGAACTACGCGTACGCGCACCGTCGCCATAATTTAAGACGCGCGCGCTTTTCCGCGCGCGTCCCGCAGGCGGCTGCCCCACATCTCAACGCGAGACATGGGTTCGAAGAAAGGTTCCAAAGTTAAACGTAAAACCAAAGGACGAAACACCAAGACGCACTTGTGTAAAACGTCTCGACGGGCGCTGTTTGTGAGCACGACGCACGCGGATGTTGTGTTTGAGGCGTACCACGCGGAGCTCGCCGACCCGTCCACGCGAAAACCTGGCGCGACGTCTCTCGAGCTCATCGAGCAAGCGGATAAAGTAGAGGGTGATGAAGATATCGGGCAATTTTACGCCACGGCTACGGGGCGCCGATTCGTCAGTGCTGAGGCGTTGGCGGCGCATATGAAGACGAAGGAGTATAAGCGCGCGGTGAAAAGGTTGAAGAATGAGCCGGCGCCGCACAGCGAGCGCGACGCCGAGATGGCGGCGGGTATGGGTGCGCCGGATAACGGGCGAGGATAATTTGTAGATGTCATGTGCGCCTATTTGTAAACAATTGTAGAGATTATTAGCACCAGACCCTAGGTGAAAGAGCATTTTCTCGCGCGACGGCTGGCGACGGCTGGCGACGGCTGCAGCACCGGTTTAGTACAGTTAAGCATCGAGGATTTACATGGCTATCGCGCGAGCGGCGCGTGTTGTTTACATTTTCCCGCACCGGGTCCATAATGATTGCTTCCCCGGGGAACGACGGCGCGGCACGCGGCACAAAACGAAGTTTGGCACGCCCAGCACGTGACGTGATTGTTGTTGTCAAATCGACCGTTTGCCGCTTTACACCGAATGCATTGCACAATGTCAGCCGCTCGGCCACGCGGCCCAGCATCGCCGTAGTTCACACCCCGTCCACCGTTGAGATGCATGTTGGCCATTTCTCGCTCGAAACGTTCGATCTCTTCCAGGTCAAAGAGCCGACACGCGCTCGTGCCTTCTTCGCCGTCGACGTTGCGGAAATGCGCATACCCGTCACCACTGAGCTTGTCGCCACACAACCAGCAAAAGTAACTCCCACACGCGCATGTCATCTTGTTGCAACCTTCGTTTTTGACAACGCCAGCACCACATGTCGGACACAGGCGACCTTTTTGCGTCACGTACGCTTGCGCAGCCGCATCTGCGAGGTCTTCTCGATATTTTCTGAGCGCCTCGGCAGACATCTTTTCATCACCCACCCGGCGTGCTTCGAGCACGGCGAGTTTTTGCTGCGGGTTTAGGCACTCGATGCTCGGTGGATGATAGGCATCGCGACATAGTGTGCAGAACGCATACATACATCCCGGGCACCGACCGCAGTGCGTACCATCACCCTCGTCTTCGAGCACCGGATGTTCACACCGCGGACAGTACACTAAATCAGGCATTGCGTCTAAAGTTTTTGACAACAGCATGTTGTCATACTTTTCGTAATCGTCGTTCGATAAAACTTCGCGCATGATGAGCGGCGAAAACGTCGACGAGCAGCCCGGCTCGGGACAAATCAAGCGCGTCACCGACCCGTCGCGAACGTGTACGCTTGCCATACGACTGACACAGTCGACGCACAACCAATGTTGACACCCTGAAGGACGCCTTAAATCTCGTCCGAGGATGTCGTCAGCTAAACAGACGCAGCACGTATTATTCGTGCTCTCTAAAAACGCGTGTCTGCGCGCCGATGCGTCTGCGCGCAAAATGCAAAACTCTGCTTCTTGAACATCTCGCGCCATTGCAATAGCGCGCATGTCAACTTCGAACGACATGCTCGTGTCATCATCGTCGCTAGTACCCCACCCCAAAGGCGCGCTCGCGGCCAAATCCAACGCCCCATCGTCGTTCAACAATACTTCACGCAACGCGTTCGATTGTAAATACTGCGCCAATTCAAACAACACAGGTTCGCCACGCGTCGTCTCGTCCTCTACGATTGTATCTAACCTCGCGCAGAGCGCACTCAAATGGCTACTCGATAGCCAATCGCAGCGCAGCATAAAAATTGGCCCCGCCGCGCTCGGATACTCGCGCGGCAGCGTCAAGTCTAAAAATATCATCGGCAGCGCCCGCACCTCCAGCGCACCATCCACACAAATCACGCGCACACATGCATCATCATCCATATCCACGCTCAGCGCGAGCTCGATGCGCGGATATGGCGCAGAGACGTCAGACACGAGCTCAACTGTCTCTCCGCTCTCCAGCGCCGAGCGAACCTTCTCCGCATCCTCCCCGAAAGCGCGTTCGGCAAACACCGCCACGAGCGCCTCGAGCTCGCGCGTTTGTGCTTCAACGTTATCTTCATATCGCTTTCGCACGGCGTCCGCGTCGTCGTCGAGAGAGAGATGGCTGAGCTCGTCTCTCGACGCCGACGCCGTCGCTCGAGCCAACCTCTCGTCTAACGCGCGCGCCCACATCGCGGTCGTCCCCGCACCGCTCGCGTCGCAACCGTGACAACCTTACGCGCGTTTCGCTTTTGCCACCGGCGCGTGCGCGAGCATGGCTGCTCCGATCAAGAAGAAACTTCCAAACGTCACGACGACGCCGGCAAAGCCAGGCCACGCGACGGCGTCCGAGTGTTTCGGAAAGTACGCCAGCACCGGGTGCCCTGCGTCGATGAGCGGCGTGACGAGCGCCCAAACGGTGTAATACACGAAGAGCGAGGTGAGAACGGCGAGAGCGATGGCACCAAAGGTGGCGTCTCGCATGTCGAGTTGTGACGTCTGGCGCGGCTGGTTGTTACACGTTTTGAACGAATGGCGTCTTTGATGTCTAATCTAGGCTCGGAGATCATCCGAAGGGCGACGCATGCGCCATCGTTCGACATTTGCACTCGATGTCGCTGGTTTGGTTGGCGTGAGGAACGTCCTAGTCGTTGGGTTGGCGCCACGGGCTTGGGTATCGTCGTCGACGTCTCCTTCGTCGACGTCTTCTTCGTCGTACGCATCCTCGTCGCGATTTTCGGGGCGCGTGTTCTCATCACCGCTTCCACCTACGCCTAGTCCAGCGTAGACTTGCTCTTTACACTGCTGCGCGTTCTTACCCGGGACGTAACTCGCGACTTCGGTCCAGAAATTTTTACGCCCGAGGTCGACGCGTACTTGCGCGTTTTGCAACGCTTCAATTTGCTCCTCCGTCCAAGCGTTCGGATCCTTCTTCGGACGCCCAACCTGTCGTTTCTCATCCGTGCTTCGCTTTGCCGATGACGAGGTTTGTTTCTTGCGCTCGACGATGACGTTGGCGTCGAATGATTGTCGTCCAGTAATGGATTTTGGTTTCGGACCGGGCTTAAGCTTGCGTTCGCCGTTGAGTTTGACTTTGTCGCTCACACGTTGATGCGCTGGTGGCGAGTAACGCACGGCGGCGAGTGCCGTTGCAGCGTTTTCAGCTTGTCGACGCTCGAATGCCTCGGCGGCGGCTGTTTTCGGTCGCTTGGCGGTGACGCATTCGTAACAAAACCACTCGGCGTCGGGAATGACGGAAAGTTTTGGAACCAGACAATGCGTGTGGTAGCCCTTGTCGCAACCGTCGCACAGGAGCATTTTGTGATCTTCATCGTCGCGACCGCACGCGATACACGCAACTGGTATATCGCTCGGCGGTTGCGGCGCGGGAACGTCGAATTCATCCTCATCGATGTCCTCGTCGACGTCGCTCGTGAAATTCTTCGCCGTGACCACGGGAATAATTTTCCGTACAATCTTCGGATCAACTTTACTGATGTTTCTAATCACCGCGGGAGGTAATTGCGAATTCACCGGTCCATCGGGAACGATGAGCATGCTTCTCGGCGGACGTCCGCGACCGCGCTTGACGCCTGGCGGCAACACCGGAATGGGGATGCCCGCCGCAATCATCGCCGCCTTTTTCGCCGCCGCCAAACCTGGTTTCGGCCCTGGCTTACCCTTGCGCTCGTCGTTGCCCGCACCAGAGCGTTTGTCGCGCGCACCGCGCTCGCGATTTTGCGCTACTGGAACGGCACCCTTTCTAATTCTATGTAACGCGCGCTCGGCGTTTGCGTTGCGACCGCCGACGCCCACGGCGGCGCGAACGTCATCCTCTTCATCGTCGTCATCATCATCGCTCCAAATCGCGGCAGGCTTTCGCCCGGCGCGTGCAGCATCCTTCTCGCGCTTCTTCCCACTCGCCCAGAACGCTTGCGGGGCGTGTAGCGCGCGACCCGCGCGAGAGGCGGACCCGGGCGCGCCCGAGTCGCTGTCGGGACTCATCGCGCGCGGCTTGACTCGCGCCGCCGCCGCGACGAGCGCCTCCGCCTCCTTCATCGCCGCACGTTTCGCCCGCGCGCGTTTCTTCTGTTGTTCGTACGCATACGCATCTTGAGGATCGGGGCTCCGCGTGGTTGTAACGCGCTTTCGCGCGTGATTCCCTCGCTCTCGCGCGACTCCGCCTCCGCCGCGCGCTCCGTCTTCGTCATCCATCGACATCAAACGCTGCGCAAACCCACGAATTGGCGACGGCGGCGCCTC
>Ga0222714_10001995_pt1 | contig 22357 bp, 20 predicted proteins | sample C33_3DmetaG_FD_165048 | JGI IMG/M metagenome (GOLD analysis project Ga0222714, IMG submission 165048) | Estuarine water microbial communities from San Francisco Bay, California, United States - C33_3D | ecosystem: Environmental > Aquatic > Marine > Unclassified | place: USA: California...
AGCTCACGTCCAGTTGCAAAAAGGGATTGACCTGCACACCGGGCGTGCCAGGGAACCAGGCCCCGGTCTGCGCACTGCCCCAGTAAGAAGCCCGGCGCAAGTCGCGGATGATCATGTCGAGCGTGCCGCGCAGCTCGTTGTTGAGCCGGGTGGTGCGCATCAACGCATTGTTGCTGGTGACATGACCGGCGAACAGCGTGAGCGTACCGGCGATCAGGAACAGACCCAGCGCCATGCCGATCATCAGCTCGATGATCGTCAAGCCTTGCTGGGCTGGTCGCGCGCGATTGCGCATCGATTCGCGCGGACGCCGGGACTGACTGCTGGGGCCCGGTCTCAGGAACATGCCGGGAAACCTCCGGTCTTGCCGTCCGGCGAACACAGGCGCACACGTCCGACCGCGTTCAGCTCGGCCTCGAGTTGCACACCACTGCTGCCAGTGAGCCGCACCACACCCTGGGCCGCAGCACCGGTGGAATCGAGAATCTGGCCGCGACGCGGATCGATTGCATACCAGGCGTCTCCAGCGCCAAAACTTGCGCTGGACATCAGTACACCGGGAACATCGGATCCGCGCACCACCTTGATGCTGCAGCTGTTACTCGAATTCGCATTCGGCGTGCAATTGCACTCGGCGGAGCCACCGTCCTCGACCAGGTGGATGCCATAACACCAGTGAATCCCGGTGGTGAAGCTGACCGTGACCCGGCGGCTGCGCTGCACCGCCTCGGAGCGCGCGAACTGCATGTCGGCAACCAGATTGTTCGCGACACCCTTGACGCGCTCACGGTCTCGAAACGCCTCGAACGAGGGCAAGGCAAGCGCCGCGATCACGCCGAGGATGCCCAGGGCAATCATGACTTCGATTAGCGTAAGCCCATGCTGACGGTATCCGGGTGCACGCCCCGGCTGGCTGGATCGACTACCCCGCTCGAGGGCACACCCATGCCGGTCGCTGCGCCCCAGGGCAAGGATCCGCGCCGACATCACCGCCCCCAGCAGATGTTGGTCGGGCCATAGGTGGTGCTGGTCCCGGCGACCGTCACCGTGATGCTCGCGCAACTGGAGTCACCGGCCTGCTTGGCCTGCGCGGTAGCCGTGGCGGTGTAGCCGGTGCCGCTGACCCCGCTGATCGACAGCGCATAGTTGCCATCTGCACTGGTGGCGGTCTGCCTGAGATCCGTCACCAGATTTGCCGAATAACTGACGTTGTTCGAGCGCCAGCGCTCCTGCGCCTGCATGATGCGCAGCAGCGCCTCGCGCGCCTCGGCGCGACGCCCCTTGCGCACGAAGTCCTGGTACGCGGGCATCGCGACCGCGAACAGGATGCCGGCGACCGCGACCACGATCATCAACTCGAGCAGCGTGAAGCCCCGACTGGTTTGGCATTGTTTGAGCATGAACCGGACTACCCCCACTGACAGATTGCCGCAACGCACTGGTCGGCGCGCGTGCAGGCCGACCGGCGGTCATTTCGGCGCGACCGACGCGACCAATACATGCAGGCGGCGCTGCGATGCACTCTGTCAGAGTGCCTTGACCGGCGTTTCGATGCAATCGGCGGCGCGCGAGGGCATCCGCCAGACGGCTGGCAATCAGGACCCGCCCCGCCCTGCCCCACCGAGCAGGTCACGCAGCCGGCCGAGCTGCTGACGTGCTGCCTGCTGCGTGACGGTGCGCGCCGACGAGGGCGCAGCCTCCAGTTGCATCTCCGCGATGAAGCGCGATGGGCGCTGGCTGCGCGCCTCACGCGCCTGGCGCCTTTCCTTGCACCAGCTCAGCGTCAGGCTGCGCTGCGCGCGGGTGACCGCGACGTACATCAGGCGTCGCTCCTCCTCGATGCGTGCCTGCTGCAGATCCGAATCGACGATCTCGCCGTCGTCGTCGACACCGGCACCACCATGATGCGGCAGCAATCCCTCTTCGCAGCCGGCGATGTACACATGCGGATATTCCAGTCCCTTGGACGCATGGATCGTCGTGAGCCGCACCGCGTCGACATCCGCGTCGGAGCGGTCCAGCTGCGACAAAATCGCGACGTTTTGCGCAAGCTGCAGCAAGGTCGACCCATCTTCTGCGGCCCGCTTGCGCAACCAGTCGAGAAAGTCGCTGACGTTCTGCCAGCGTGATGCGGCCTGCTTGTCGTCCAGGGTCTCGAACAGATGCGCGCGATACCCGATCGCCTGCACCAGTTCATCGAGCACCTGTGCGGCCGGTTCGCGTTGCGCGCGCCAGCCGATCCGGTTGATGAACTCACCGAACTGACGCAGCGGTTCAAGCTGTCGCGCCGCCAGCCTGGTTTCCAGGCCGGCCTCAAACATCGCCGTAAACATCGACAGATGGCGACCACCCGAGTACTCGCCAAGCGCGGTCAGCGTCGCGGTGCCGACGCCGCGCTTGGGCGTCGTGATCGCGCGAATGAAGGCCGGATCGTCGTCGTCGTTGGCCAGCAGCCGCAGGTAGGCCATCAGGTCACGAATCTCGGCGCGGTCGAAAAACGACTGACCACCCGACAGCACATACGGAATCTTTTCCTTGCGCAATGCCTGCTCGAAGATCCGCGCCTGGTGATTGCCACGGTACAGGATCGCGTAGTCGGAAAACCGGGTACGGCGCTCAAACTTGTGCGCCTGCAGCCGCATCACGATCGACTCGGCTTCCTGTTCGTCGCTGTCGCAGGCCAGCACCGAGATCGGATCGCCGAGTCCGAGTTCGGACCACAGCTGCTTTTCATGCAGCTTCGGATTGTTGGCGATCAACTGATTGGCCGCCTTGAGAATCGTGACGCTGGAGCGATAGTTTTGCTCCAGCTTGATCACCTTGAGCGACGGAAAATCCTGTGCGAGCCTCCCAAGATTCTCCAGCGTTGCGCCGCGCCAGCCGTAGATCGACTGGTCATCGTCGCCAACGGCGGTGAATGCGGCCCGGGGACCGGTCAGCAGCTTCAGGAGCTCGTACTGGCAGGCATTGGTGTCCTGATACTCATCGACCAGCAGGTAGCGCAGCTTCTCGCGCCAGGCCTGTGCCGCATCCGCATGCTCGCGCAGCAGCCGCACCGGCAGGCGGATCAGGTCGTCGAAGTCCACCGCCTGGTAGGCGGCCAAGGTCGCCGCATATTCCCGATAGGCACGTGCCGTCTGGTGCTCGGCTTCATCGGCGGCGCCCGCGGCCGCATCGTCCGGCTCGATGAGCGCATTTTTCCACAGCGAGATCCGCGACTGCGCCGCGCGCAACAACTTGCGATCGGTGGTGGCAAGCGCCTGCTGGATGATCGCCAGCGCGTCGTCGGAGTCCAGGATCGAAAAGCTGGCTTTCAGGCCGAGCCGCTTGCAGTCGCGGCGCAGCATCTGCACGCCCAGCGAATGGAAGGTGCTGACCAGCGGTCTTTCCTGGTCGGGCAAGCGCACCAGCTGGCCGAGGCGCTCGGCCATCTCGCGGGCCGCCTTGTTCGTGAACGTGATCGCCGCGATTGCCGATGACTTGAAGCCGGCATCGATCAGGTGCGCGATCTTGTGCGTGATCACGCGGGTCTTGCCGCTTCCGGCGCCAGCGATCACCAGGCACGGGCCGTCGAGATAGCGGATCGCCTCGCGCTGGGCGGGATTCAGACTGGGTGGGCTGGCTGCAGGCATCGGGGGGGCGATTCTAGCCGACGCGGGTCAAATCTCCTGCGGGTCGACTTCCAGCAACCAGCGCACCGGCGTGCGAACCGCCTGCAACTCGGCCAGCCAGTCGCGCAAAAATGCGTGCAGCACGGTCCGGGATTCGCACTCGAGCAGCAGTTGCGCGCGTTCCTTGCCGGCCAGGCGCATCATCGGCATGGGCACCGGATCGTAGACCCTCACCGAAGGACTGGCGACTTCGCTGGGACGGCGCAGGCGCACGGGCTCAGGCGGCGTGGAAGCGGATCCGTCCGGCTCAGCCATCGTGCGACCCAGCAGTTCGCGTCCGATCTGCGCAGCGGTGTCGAGAAAATCGGTAGCCGCCTGCAGACTCGGCGCCTCGGCACGCAGCAAGGCGAGAAAGACGAAGGGCGGCAGCGCGGCCTGCCGTCGCTCGGTGAGTAGTTCATCGGCAAACCCATCGTAGTCTTGCCGAGCCAGCGCGGTGAACAAGGGATGTGATGGGAAGCGGGTCTGGATCACCACCCGTGCCCCGGCCGCGCTGCGCCCCGCCCGCCCGGCGACCTGCATCATCAGTGCGAACAGCCGCTCGGGCGCCCGGAAATCGGACGAATACAGTGCCGCGTCGACATCCAGCACCGCGACCACACTGAGGCGGCGGAAATCATGTCCCTTGGCGAGCATCTGGGTGCCGACCAGGATGTCGATGTCGCCGGCGTGGGCAGCGTCGATGGCATCCCTGGCCGCGTTGCGACGACGGGCCACATCGCGATCGACCCGGGCGATACGCGCCTGTGGAAAGATCTCTGCCAGCCCCTCCTCGAGACGCTGCGTGCCGCGCCCGACCGGACTCAGATCGAGGTTGCCGCACTCGGGGCAGAGCCGGGGCACCGGCCCGTCAGCACCGCAGTGATGACAGACCAGCCGGAAGCGCGCTGGCCGGCCGCCGCCGGCCGCCTGCGCCTGGCGATGCAGCACCCGGAATGCGGTGCAAGACTCGCATCGACTGAGCCAGCCGCAGGCATCGCAGCCCAGGACAGGCGCATATCCCCGACGATTCAGAAAGACCAAGGCCTGCCGGCCTGCGGCCAAGGCCTGCCCGATTGCCTCCACCGTCTCGCCGAGCAGGCCATGCCGCTGCTGGCGTGCGCGCGGTTCGACCAGTTGCAGCTGCGGCAGCTGGCCACCTCCGACGCGCTCGGGCATCGGCAGCAGCCGGTAGCGCCCGCGGCGGGCGGCCAGCCAGGACTCCAGCGAGGGGGTGGCCGAGCCGAGCAGGACCGGAATCTTGCGCTGCTGCGCCAGCACCACCGCCAGATCCCGGGCCGAATAGCGCACGCCTTCATGCTGCTTGTACGACGGATCATGCTCTTCGTCGACGACAATCGCCGCCAACCCCGGCATCGGCGTCAGCACGGCAAGGCGGGTGCCGACGACAACCCGGACACGCCCTTCAGCCGCTGCAAGCCAATGGGCGGCACGTTCGCCATCGGGCAGCTCGCTGTGCAGCACTGCAACCGCCTCTGCGCGAAACCGCCCCTGCAGCTGACGAATCAGCTGCGGCGTCAGCGCGATCTCGGGCACCAGCAGCAAGACCTGCGCCTTTGCCTCGGCAGCCAGAATCGACGCCAGCCACTGCAGATAGACCTCGGTCTTTCCGCTGCCGGTCACGCCATGCAGCAACTGCACCGAAAACCCGCGGGCGGCTTGCAAGGCGTCGATCGCTGTCTGCTGCCCACTGGTCAACGGGAGCGGATCGGCAGGCATTTCCCCGGGTGCGACCGCCTGCGGCAGGCGAGCCCGCGCGCGCTCAAATGCCGACCCTCGCGATCGCGCCGCCGGGGGCGTGCGCAACAGCTTTGGAATAGCGGGCAGCGCCACCTCCCCGAAGGGTCGGTGGTAGTAGGTAGCGGCAAACCGGAGCAACTCGAACCAGTGCCGGTCTGGCGCCGGAGCGCCTTGGAGCGGACCGAGTAGCGCCCGCAGCTTTTCCGGCGGAACCTCGGTCTGATCCAGCAGTGCAATCACCAACCCGATCCGGCGCGCTTTGCCCCAGGGGACCAGCACCCAACTGCCAATCGCCAGGTCGTCTCGGTAGCTCGGCGGAACTGTGTAATCGAAGCCTTCGGAGGCCGGTATATCCAGCGCGACCCGCACGATCTGCGCCGGCGAGCCGACCTCATTGCTAGAAATCACTTTAAGTTTGGTGATTAAATCGTAACAATTTCAGGCGTTTTCGAAGACATGCACAGAAGCTGTGGATAAATCTGTGGGCAAGCCTCATCGATCGGCCGAAAATCCGCGCCAGATCTCGCTTTCCGGTCGGTTGCCTGCTTTTTCGTCAAAAAAATCTTCCAATAAATCAATGGGTTACGAAAGACCCTATCAAATCGCTGACAATCACGATGTGCACTGCCTCATTACCGATTCATGTGCATAAGTCAAGGGGTTCCGAGCCAGATTTGCGACTTTTTCAACAACTTTGAGACCCGCGCCAGGCCTGGGTCCTGGTTAAAGTGAGGACGCGCTCGCGCCGCGACGACGCATTTCCTTGCTGTAGTCGTGTACCGCTTCGACCAGTGCCGCGACATTGTCCGGCGGGGTGAACTGCGAGATGCCGTGGCCAAGATTGAAGACATGCCCAGCGCCCGGTTGCGGCACCCCGAAACTCTCCAGCACCTTGAGCGCCTCGGCCCGCACCTGGGACGGGGTAGCGAACAGGGCCATGGGATCGAGATTGCCCTGCACCGCGCAACGGGACCCGATCCTGGCCCGGGCCTGGCCGAGATTGACGGTCCAGTCGACGCCGACCGCATCGCAGCCGCTGGCGGCGATCTCCTCGAGCCACAGGCCACCACCCTTCGTAAACACGATGCTCGGGACGCGAACCGTTCTGCTGCCGGACGCATCGGTTTCGGTGCGTTCTGGCTTGAGCTCGGCGAGCACTTGGCGGATGTAGGCCAGCGAAAAGCGCTGGAATGCTCCATCGGCAAGCGCTCCCCCCCAGGAGTCGAAGATCATCACGGCCTGGGCACCAGCATCGATCTGGGCGTTCAGGTAGGCGGCGACCGCCTTGGCATTGACCTCCAGGATCCGGTGCAACAGATCTGGACGGGAATAGAGCATGGTCTTGATGCGCCGGAAATCGTCGCTGCCACCGCCCTCGACCATGTAGCAAGCCAGTGTCCAGGGGCTGCCGGAGAATCCGATCAGCGGCACCCGACCGCCGAGCGCGCCCCGGATCGTGGACACCGCATCCATGACATAGCGCAGATCCTGGTTCGGATCTGGCACCGCGAGCTGGGCAACCGCCGCTTCGTCACGGACTGGCCGCTCGAAACGCGGCCCCTCGCCTTCGGCGAAATACAGGCCCAGCCCCATCGCGTCGGGAATTGTCAGGATGTCCGAAAACAGAATCGCGGCGTCCAGCGGAAATCGCGCCAGAGGCTGCAGTGTGACCTCGCAGGCAAGCTCCGGGGTCTTGCACAAAGTCAGGAAGTTGCCCGCCCGCGCCCGGGTCGCGTTGTACTCGGGCAGGTAGCGCCCGGCCTGGCGCATCAGCCAGACAGGGGTGTGGTCGGTGGGCTGGCGCAGCAAAGCGCGCAGAAAGGTGTCATTGGCGATTGGTTTCACGGACTCGATTGTACCGGCGGCTCGCGCGTTCGCGGCAGCGCACTCAGTGCTCGCGTCCGCGTCCGAGCTCCAATGCCTTGACGGTCGCCGAGCGAAACTCCATGAACCAGGTCGCCGCGGTGATCGCGATGCTGCCGGCAAGCAGCAGCCATGGATTGACCAGCCAGAGCAGCAGCGGGATCGCAAAGTAATAAGTCCGCAGGCCCTGGGTGAAATTGGCGCCAGCCAGTTCATTGAGCCGGGAGGCCTGCTCAATCATCGGATCGTCGGGACGTTGCGCCTCGGGCCTGGCCGGATACGCCCCGACCATGATGTTGGCCAGGTTGTACTGACGCAGCGACCAGGTAAAGCGCAGGAATGCGGTCGCGAACACCATCGTCATCACGATCGCTTTCATTTCAAGGAGGTCGCGAGAGATACGCGCCGCGAACGGCAGATTGCGCAGCACCTCGGTACTTTCATCGAGGGTGCCCAGCAAGGCGACCAGCGCGCCCAGGATCAGCAGCGTGGTCGACGAAAAGAAGGTGGCGCTCTGTGCAAGGCTGCCGATCAGCGCGACGTCGGTGATGCGGTTCTCGCGCAGATAGGCCTCGCGCATCCAGACTCGCCGGTACTTGGCCAGTGCCGCCATCAGGCTGGGGAGATTGCGCTGGGAGCGCGCCGCCCACCAGACATAGCCGATCCACAGCCCGAACCACAGGCCCAAGCCGATCCAGTCGAGCAGGCTCAACGCATTCACTCGTCATCCTCCCGCGGCAAGACCGGGTCGGCGCCGGCTGCCGGCTGGCAGCACGCGAGCGAACCCGTGCTGCTCAGAGTACCAGTTCGTTCAGAGAACCAGTTCGATCAGCGACGGCCCCGCTTGCGAGACCGATGCCCGCAGCTGTGTGGCGAATTCGGCCAGATCGAGCGCCCGGGTGGCCGGAACTCCCATGCCGCGAGACAGCGCAACCCAGTCGAGATTGGGTCGATCCAGGTCGAGCATCTGCGCGGCGCGCGGTCCGGCGGTTCCGGCGCCGACGCCCGCCAGCTCACCGCGCAGGATCCGGTATTGGCGATTCGCGAAGATCACCACGGTCGTATTCAGGCCCTCCCGTGCGAGCGTCCAAAGCGCCTGCGGCGTGTACATGCCACTACCGTCGCCTTCGAGCGCAATGACGCGTCGATCCGGTGCAGCGATTGCAGCTCCCACCGCATTAGGCAACGCAAAACCGATGGAGCCACCAGTGCCGGTCAGCCAGTCGTGGGGGGCGGCACCGACCGTCGCCGGACCGAATGCCCGTCCGGTACTGACCGATTCGTCGACCACGATGGCGTTTTCCGGAATCGTTGCGGCAAGCACTGCGGCGATTCCTTCGGCGGTCGGCGCACCGGTGGGCAAGGCGTCGAACTTGGCCCGTTGCGCAATACCGGCCGGCGCCATCGACATCGCGCCCAATTCATCGGCGAGGGCGCGCAGTGCGCCCTCCAGATCCTGATCCAGGCCGGCAAGGGTCGACAGCACGCAATTTTCCGGGGACAGCATGCTGGGTTTGTCCGGATACGCGAAGAAGCCGACCGGAGCGCGGGTACCGACCATCACGATGCGCTTGAACGGCGCGAGCGTGGCCAGGGACGGCTCGACTGCGTACGGAAGGCGGGTCGCGACGACCCGGCCAGCGCCGCGCGTCATCCGCGCGACCGCGAATTCGGTCATCAGCTTGCAGCCGGTCTTGGCAGCGATCCGACCGGCGAGCTCGAGCGCCGAGCCGTTTGCGGCCTCGCCACCGAGCAGCAATAGTGTCGGGTCACCGCTGGTGAGTTCACGCGCGGCGGCAACGACGGCCTCGTTCGAGACTGGAGCGGCAATCCGGGCGCGCGCGATGCGCGCCCGCAGCTCAGCGCGCTGTCGTTCAGCAGCCGCCTCATCGGAGACTTCGTTCCAGGCGGTGTCCGCCGGCAGCACCAGCGTGGAGATTCTTCCTGGCGGACTGTTTGCCTCGACGATGGCCTGAGCGCCATCGGCACTGATCGCGTCAGCCGAGGCGCTGGTGTGCACCCAATGCGACATCGGGCGGGCAATGCCCTCGATGTCGGAAGTCAGCGGAGCGTCCAGCGCGACGTGGTAGCTCGCGTGCTCGCCGACGACATTGACCACGCCGGAGCGAGCCTTGCGCGCGTTATGCAAGTTTGCGAGGCCGTTGGCCAGACCTGGGCCCAGGTGCAGCAGCGTTGCGGCCGGCTTGCGGGCGATCCGGTAGTAGCCGTCTGCGGCGCCGGTGACCACGCCCTCGAACAGGCCGAGGACGCAACGCATGCCATCGATGCGGTCGAGAGCCGCAACGAAGTGCATCTCGGAGGTGCCGGGGTTCGTGAAGCAGACATCCACATCGCCGGCGAGCAGCGTGTGGACCAGATGTTCGGCTCCGTTCATCACTGGGATCCTGGGGGGTTGAAGGGCGAGGCAAGCTTAACCGATCGACATGCGCTTGCGTCGCGATCTCGAACCGCGAGCGGCGTCTGCGGTCGAGCCCGGTCCGATTGCTGGAATCCGGGAGCCCGCGCGCGTGCCTGCGCAGCCGCGCGCGGCCATGCGGTCCGCTAGCGGTCACGCCACCGGAAGACAGACATGAAACCAATAGGGTGGCGTCGCACGCAAGGGCAACGCCATGACGCGAACCGGGCAGACCAGCCCGTCCGCGCGAGGGGGATGCTGCTTACTTGCGCTGGCGGAAGCGGCGCAGCGCGGCGATCTGGGCGGCCATGATGGCGAATTCCGACTGCGCACGCGCGAAATCGATATCGGTCTTGGCGTTGGCCAGTGCCTCTTGTGCCGCCTTATGGGCAGCTTCGGCCTTGGCCTCGTCGAGGTCATGACCGCGGATCGCGGTGTCGGCCAGCACGGTGACGCGGTGCGGCTGGACTTCGAGGATGCCGCCCGCGACGAAGACAAATTCTTCCTCGTCACGCCCCGCCAGCTTGATGCGCACAGCACCCGGGCGGATGCGCGTGATCAGCGGCGTGTGCTGCGGATAAATACCCAGCTCACCGGCCTCACCGGGCAGCGCGACGAACTCCGCCTCGCCTTCGAAGATCGAGGCTTCGGCGCTGACGACGTCGACGTGAATCGTGTGTGACATGCTCGCTCCGTGTGATGCAGTTCGGCGCGCCGGTCGAGCCCGCGCGCCGGCCTGGCATTACTGCAGGGTCTTGGCCTTCTCGAAGGCTTCCTCGATGGTGCCAACCATGTAGAACGCCTGCTCGGGCAGCGCATCGCACTCGCCGTCGACGATCATCTGGAAGCCACGGATCGTGTCCTTGAGCGAGACGTACTTGCCGGGCGAACCGGTAAAGACCTCGGCGACGTGGAACGGCTGCGACAAGAAGCGCTGGATCTTACGGGCACGAGCCACTGCAAGCTTGTCTTCCGGCGACAGTTCGTCCATACCGAGAATCGCGATGATGTCGCGAAGCTCCTTGTAGCGCTGCAGCGTGGCCTGTACGCGACGGGTGGTCGTGTAGTGCTCCTCGCCGATCACGTTCGGGTCGATCTGACGCGAGGTGGAGTCGAGCGGGTCGACCGCGGGGTAGATACCCAGCGAGGCGATGTCACGCGACAGAACCACGGTTGCGTCCAGGTGGCCGAAGGTGGTGGCAGGCGACGGATCGGTCAAGTCGTCCGCCGGAACGTACACGGCCTGGATCGACGTGATCGAGCCGGTCTTGGTCGACGTGATCCGCTCCTGCAGACGGCCCATTTCCTCGGCCAGCGTCGGCTGATAACCCACCGCAGAAGGCATCCGCCCCAGCAGCGCCGAGACTTCGGTTCCGGCCAGCGTGTAACGGTAGATGTTGTCGACGAAGAACAGGATGTCACGACCCTCGTCACGGAAGCGCTCGGCCATCGTCAGGCCGGTCAGCGCGACGCGCAGGCGGTTGCCCGGAGGCTCGTTCATCTGGCCGAACACCATCGCAACCTTGGACTGCGACAGGTCGTCCTGCACGATGACGTTCGCATCGGACATCTCGTGGTAGAAGTCGTTGCCCTCGCGGGTACGCTCACCGACGCCGGCGAACACCGACAGACCCGAGTGCTCTTTTGCGATGTTGTTGATCAGCTCGAGCATGTTGACGGTCTTGCCCACGCCGGCACCACCGAACAGACCCACCTTGCCGCCCTTGGCGAACGGGCAGATCAGGTCGATCACCTTGATGCCGGTTTCGAGCAGCTCAACCGAGGGCGACAGTTCGTCGAACTTCGGTGCGGGCTGATGGATGCCTCGGCGCTCTTCGGACTGGATCGGACCGCGCTCGTCGATCGGGCGACCCAAAACGTCCATCACGCGCCCCAGCACGCCCGGGCCGACCGGCACCTGGATGTTCGCGCCGGTGGCTCGCACCGCCATGCCGCGCCGCAGGCCGTCGGATGAGCCCATTGCGATGGTGCGCACGACGCCGTCGCCGAGCTGCTGCTGAACCTCGAAGGTCAGGCCCTGCTCGGCCAACGAGTTGCCGGCGTCTTCAAGCACCAGTGCGTCGTAGACTTTAGGCATGTCCTCGCGCGGAAACTGGATGTCAACGACCGCGCCGATGCACTGAACGATTTGACCCTGTGCCATGTTCGTGTCCTCAGTTCTTTGTTACTTTGCCTGCCGATTCGACCCGTCTGGTTAGACGGCTGCCGCTCCGCTGACGATTTCTGCCAATTCTTTCGTAATCGCTGCCTGCCGCGCCTTGTTGTAGGACAGCTGCAGCTCTTCGATAACCTTCTTGGCGTTATCCGACGCCGCCTTCATCGCGACCATCCGGGCGCTTTGCTCCGACGCCATGTTTTCGGCGACCGCCTGAAACACCAGCGCCTCGACATAACGAACCAGCAATTCATCGAGCACTGACTGCGCATCCGGCTCGTAGATGTAGTCCCACGAATACTCGCGAACGTTTCCTTCGAGCTTGTCGGCGGTCAGTGGCAGCAACTGCTCGATCACCGGCTCCTGCTTCATCGTATTGATGAACCGGGTGTAGGCGATGTAGACCGCGTCGATCTCACCTGCGGCGAATGCATCGAGCTGAAGCTTGATCGGGCCGATCAAACGCTCCAGGTGCGGCGTATCGCCAAGCTGCACGACATGCGAAACAACTTTCGCGCCGATGCGGTTCAGGAAACCGAAGCCCTTATTCCCAACGGCTGTCGCCCGAACGTCGACGTTCGCGCCGCGCAGATCACGCAGCTTGTTCGTCACGGCGCGAAGCACGTTGGTGTTCAGGCCACCGCACAAACCCTTGTCGGTGGTGACAACGACCAGGCCTGCGGCCTTGATCTCGGTTCGCTGGACCAGGAATGGATGGCGATACTCCGGGTTCGCCTGCGACAGGTGAGCCGCGATATTGCGCACCTTGTCCGCGTATGGACGGGCACGACGCATCCGGTCCTGCGCCTTGCGCATCTTGGATGCGGCGACCATTTCCATCGCCTTCGTGATCTTGCGCGTGTTTTGCACGCTCTTGATCTTGGTCCGGATCTCTTTACTGCCCGGCATGTCGGTTCCTCAAGACTTTGCTGCTTGCTGGATCGGCCGCACGGTTTGACGGTGCGGCCACTCGCAGACCTGCGCTCGGCGACGCCAAATTAATAAGCGCCCGACTTCTTGAAGTCCTTCACGCAGTCGTGCAGCTGCGCCTCGACTTCCTTGCTGAACTTCTTGTCGCGCTCGATGCCCTCGACCAGGCTGGCGTACTTGCTCTTGGCAAACTCGCGCAGAGCACGCTCAGCGGCAAGTGCCTTCGTGACGTCGATGTCATCGAAATAGCCGTTGTTGACCGCGAACAGCGTCATGGCCATTTCCCAGACCTGCAGCGGCTGGTATTGCTGCTGCTTCATCAGCTCGGTGACCATGCGGCCGCGCTCGAGCTGCTTGCGGGTCGCGTCGTCAAGGTCGGATGCGAACTGGGCGAACGCGGCAAGCTCGCGATACTGCGCGAGAGCCAGACGCACGCCGCCGCCGAGCTTCTTGATGATGTCGGTCTGGGCTGCACCGCCTACTCGCGACACCGACACACCCGCATTGATCGCAGGGCGGATACCGGCGTTGAACAGGTCGGTTTCCAGGAAGATCTGACCGTCGGTAATCGAGATCACGTTGGTCGGCACGAAGGCCGATACGTCGCCCGCCTGGGTCTCGATGATCGGCAATGCGGTCAACGAACCGGTCTTGCCCTTGATCTCGCCGTTGGTGAACTTCTCGACGTATTCCGGGTTGACACGCGCGGCACGCTCGAGCAGGCGCGAGTGCAGGTAGAACACGTCGCCCGGGTAGGCTTCACGACCCGGCGGCCGACGCAGCAGCAACGACACCTGACGGTAGGCCCAGGCCTGTTTGGTCAGATCGTCATAAATGATCAGCGCGTCCTGGCCACGATCGCGGAAGTACTCACCCATCGTGCAGCCCGAGTACGGAGCGATGTACTGCATCGCTGCCGAGTCGGACGCAGTGGCAGCCACGATGATCGTGTAGTCCATCGCACCGTATTCTTCGAGCTTGCGCACGACGTTGGCGATGGTGGAAGCTTTTTGACCGATCGCGACATACACGCAGATCAGGTCCTTGCCCTTTTGGCTGATGATCGTGTCGATCGCGACCGCGGTCTTGCCGGTCTGACGGTCACCGATGATCAGCTCGCGCTGGCCGCGGCCGACCGGGACCATCGAGTCGATGGACTTCAGACCGGTCTGCACCGGCTGCGACACAGACTGGCGCGCGATCACTCCCGGCGCGACCTTTTCGATCACGTCGGTGAGCTTGGCGTTGATCGGGCCTTTGCCATCGATCGGCTGACCGAGCGAGTTGACGACGCGACCGATCAGCTCGGGGCCGACCGGCACCTCGAGGATTCGACCGGTCGACTTCACGGTCATTCCCTCGGAGATGTGCTCGTAGTCGCCGAGCACAACCGCGCCCACCGAGTCACGCTCGAGGTTCAGCGCCAGGCCAAAGGTGTCGCCCGGAAACTCGATCATCTCGCCCTGCATCACGTCGGACAGACCGTGAATGCGGCAGATGCCGTCGGTAACGGACACGACTGTGCCCTGGTTGCGGGTGTCTGCGGACACCTCGAGATTCTGGATCTTGCTCTTGAGAAGTTCGCTGATCTCAGCCGGATTGAGCTGCATGAGACTCTCCTGGATTCCCTTGATATTTCCCGGGCGGCGTTCGGCCGTCAGGCCTTGAACACGCCGGCCAGTTGCGCGAGTTTGCCGCGCACCGAAGCGTCCATCACTTCGTCACCGATACGAATCGACACACCGCCGATCAGTTCGGGATCGACGTTGACGCTGGCCTTGACCTGACTACCGTACTTGGCACGCAGCGTGTCGACGATGTCGGCAAGTTGCGCTTCGGACAACGGAAACGCCGAACTGATGCGTGCGTCGACGACACCTTCGTGCGCATTGCGCAAGGCTTCGAACTGCGCCGTGATTTCGGGCACGACGCCAAGCCGCTCGTTATCGGCAAGCACCGTCACGAAATTACGCTGCTCCGCAGTCAGACTGCCAGCACTGTCGGCGATCAACTCGGCGATTTTTGCCGAGGAGATCTTTGGATTGCCGACCAATTCGCGCGCAACTTGCGTGGACGCAACTGCCGACAGCCGGGCGAGCGCGTCCGACCACGAGGACAAGGCACCGAGATCGCGTGCGATCTTGAATGCCGCCTCCGCGTACGGACGGGCGATGGTGAGCAACTCGGCCATGACCTTCGGTCCCTTTAGCGCAGTTCGTTCTTCAGATTGGCCAGCAGCTCGGCGTGGCGCGCCGCGTCGATTTCACGACGCAGGATGCGCTCGGCACCGACCACGGCCAGCTGGGCGACCTGGTCACGCAGCTGATCCTTGGCACGCTGGGCGGCCAAACCGGCCTCTTCCTCGGCAGCCTTCTTCGCATCGGAGACGATGCGGGCTGCTTCGGCTCGCGCTTCCTCGATCAGCTGAGCGCCCTGGCGCTCGGCGCCGACGCGCATTTCGGCAGCGCCATCGCGGGCGGCCTTGAGCTCGTCAGCGACGCGTCGCTCGGCAGCCGCCAGGTCAGCGCGCGCCTTGTCGGCGGCCGCAAGACCGTCGGCGATGCGCTTGCTGCGTTCATCCAGCGCCTTGGTGATCGGCGGCCAGACAAACTTGGCGGTGAACCACCACAACGCGAGGAAGACGATGATCTGTGCGATGAGAGTCGCGTTCAGATTCACGACGTGCCCCCTTCAAAAATAAGTTGATCGGGGAGCATCAGCCCTGGAAGGGGTTGGCAAACGCGAACATCATCGCGATACCGACGCCGATCAGGAACGCCGCGTCGATCAGACCGGCGAGCAGGAACATCTTGGTCTGGAGCTTGTCCATCAGTTCGGGCTGGCGGGCAGCGCCTTCGATGTACTTGCCGCCCATCATGCCGATGCCGATACAGGCACCGAGGGCACCCAGGCCGATGATCAAACCGCAGGCGATCGCAACGAGAGCAACGTTGGTCATGATGACTCCTAGTAAGTGAGCTTTTGTGAGGAACTAAAACGAACTGCTTGGTTGACTGAAAACGGAGGCCGTGTCAGTGGGCTTCATGCGCCTGGCCGATGTACACCAGCGTGAGCATCATGAAGATGAACCCCTGGAGCACGACGATCAGGATGTGGAAGATCGACCAGCCAAGCCCGGTGAGGAAATGCAGGCCGAAACCCCACCAGGTTGCCGTGGCGCCGAGCAACGCGATCAGCATGAAGACCAGCTCGCCGGCAAACATGTTGCCGAAAAGTCGCATGGCGAGAGAGACGGTCTTGGCCGCGTACTCGATCAGTTGCAGCGCCAGGTTGAACGGGGCCAGAAACAGCTTGGAGCCGAACGGAGCGCCAACCAACTCGTGGAAAAACCCACCCGGGCGCTTGATCTTGATGCCGTAATACAGCGACGCGAACAGCACGACGATCGACATCGCCATCGTGGCATTCAGGTCGGCCGTGGGAACGACGCGCATGTAATGAATGCCGAACAACTCGCCGATGCGCGGCAGCAAGTCAACCGGGATCAGGTCCATCGTGTTCATGAACACGATCCAGACGAACACCGTGAGCGCGAGCGGCGCGATGTAGCGAACATCGCCATGCACGATGGAGCGCGCCTGCTCATGGACGAACTCGACCAACGACTCGATGGCGCCAACGAAACGGCTAGGCACGCCGGAGGTGACCTTGCGGGCAGCCGAATACATGATCCAGCCGGCGAGAATCGCCAGCGCGATCGAATAAAACAGCGTGTCCAGGTTGAAGACCGAGAAATCAACGATCTTCGCCTGCGCCTTACCTGAAGAATTCAGGTGCGACAGGTGATGGACGATGTACTCGGAGGCGGTGGGGGCGTTGGATCCGGCGGCCATGGTGCTGTCGTTCTCTCGTCGCGTCCGTTACCTGATTTCGACATGACGCGCTTTACGCAGCGTCGGCTGAAACTAATTCGTACAACAACCCCTGCCTGTGCACCGCCGTCAGGCCGCTAGTCGTCGTCGGACGACCCCGGCCAATGTCGCGGCGCATCGCGAGCGATGAGCAGCGCAAACAGCGGCGCCTTCAGGGCAACGATCAGCCCTAGGATCAGCGCCAGCCATTTAACCTGGTCATGCAGATGCACGATCCAGGCCAAAAGGCCCAGCGTGACCCCGATCTTGACGAACTCACCGAGGAAGAACACGACCGGATACGACTCGGGCGTTCTTCCCTTGTTGATCGCAAGACGCAACGCAAACAACGCGTTGGGGATCGCCGCCGCCGCACCTCCGAGCACGAAGAATTTCGCGCTCGTCCAGTCGAACACCAAGCCGGTGAAAAGACCGGCAAGTGCCACTGAGACGAACTGCAATCCGACTGCTGCGAACATCGAGAATCCGTGCAACAGGGCTGCGACTGGCAAAGACGCAAGATTCTATAGTCTCGACCAAGGGGAGGTCAATTCCTGTTTCGCACGAACGGACCGGTTCGGCGCTCGACTGTTGCGCTGCAACATCACCACGGCCGCTCAAGTTGCGGATTACGGCGTGACCAGCGCCGGCTGCGGACCCGCGGGCACATCCTTGGGCGCCGGCGGATGCAGCACCTGCTGGCTGATGGCATCGCGCCCGGTTTCAAAGCCCTGCGCCACCGGCGGCAGTTTATGCGCGATCCCCTTATGACAATCAATGCAGGTCATTCCCTGGCCGAAGCCCGCCTGATGCATACGCGCCGAGCGCGAGCCTTGCTCGGCATAGTCGAAGCTGCCGAAGTTGTGGCAGTTGCGACACTCGCGGGAGTCGGTGCGCTTCATCCTGGCCCATTCGTTTTGCGCCAGCTTGGCACGCTTGGCCTCGAATTTCTCCGGGGTGTCGATGCTGCCGAGCATCTTGTGCCACAGTTCGTTGGACGCCTGGATCTTGCGAACGATCTTGTACCCCCACTCGCGTGGCACGTGACAGTCGGGACAGGTAGCACGCACGCCGGTGCGGTTCGAATAGTGGATGGTGCTTCGGTACTCCTGGTACACGGTGTCGCGCATTTCGTGGCACGAGATGCAGAACTTCTCGGTGTTGGTCAACTCCAGCGACCAGTGAAACCCGCCCCAGAACACGATGCCTGCGACGAAGGCAGCGCCGGTGGCGCCGAAGATCCAGGGTTTCAGACGTCGCCACAGGCGCACGATTGCGGAAGAAGCCGGCTGCTTGCTTTGCATGTCGTCCTCGGTCGGGTTGTTCCGGATCGCCGGTGGCCGGATCAGTGAAGCCGCTGCGCCGGCACGAAGGTGTTTTCCACCAGCGGCTTGGCGTTGGTCTGCGGCACATGGCATTGCATGCAGAAATACCGCCGGGGCGAGACCTGGGCCAGTTCATTGCCCTGCCGGTCGCGAAAGTGCGTCAGCGATACCTTGGTCGCACCGGTCTCGCGGGCACGCGACCAGGCATGACAATCCATGCACTTGTTGAAGTTGCGGGTCACCGTGTAGCCGCGGATCGTGTGCGGAATCAGGGGCGGCTGCTGAATGAAGTCGCGCGGCAGTGGGGGGCCATCAGCCTCGAACTTGTAGACCGTGGTTCCGGACACGTCGGCAGCCCCGACCGAGCCTTCGCTGCGCAGCGACTTGATCGCAGCGCCGTTCGCAGGCGTAGCCGGATCCTGCGCAGCGGTTGCCGAAACCAGCGCCAGCATCCCGGCGCTGATCGCCAGGGCCATCAGCCTGGTGATGGGCTTTGTGATGCGGTTTGCAACGATCGTCATCTTTTCGCTCCTGTCGACCGCCCGTTGCCGGGCCAGCGTCCGAGCCCTCAGGCCCTGACCACCTTGACCGCGCATTTCTTGAAGTCGGTCTCCTTGGAGATTGGGCAGGTCGCGTCAAGCGTCAGCTTGTTGACCAGCCGGGACTCGTCGAAGAACGGCATGAAGATCAGCCCCACCGGAGGCTTGTTGCGACCGCGGGTCTCGACCTTGGCCTGGATGGTGCCGCGCCGCGAACTGACGTTGCAGACCATGCCGCGCTGCAGGCCCCGAGCCTGCGCATCATCGGGGTGCATGTAGAGCAGCGCTTCGGGCACCGCGCGATGCAACTCGGGCACCCGCCGCGTCATCGTGCCGGTATGCCAGTGCTCGAGCACCCGCCCGGTGCACAGCCACAGATCGAATTCCTTGTCGGGGGATTCCGCCGCTGGCTGGTAAGGCAGCGCAAAGATCACCGCCCGTCCGTCCTTCTTGCCGTAAAAGCGCACACCCTCGCCGGCCTTCACATACGGGTCGTGGCCCTCGCGGAATCTCCACAAGGTTTCCTTGCCGTTGACGACCGGCCAGCGCAATCCCCTGGCCCGGTGGTACATGTCGAAGGGCGCCAGGTCATGCGCCTTGCCACGACCGAACTGTGCGTACTCCTCGAACAGGCCCTTTTGCACATAGAAACCGAAGGCCTTCGATTCGTCGTTCATGTAGTCCTTGCGGGCATGGTCGTTGACCGCAGCCAGTTCGCCGAGCGAATAGCGGTCGACCGCCCCGTTGGCGAACAGCACATCGAACAAGGTCTTGCCGCGGACTTCGGGTTTCTTGGCGATCAACTCCGCGGGCCAGACCTCTTCGACCTTGAAGCGACGCGAAAACTCCATCAGCTGCCACAAGTCGGAGCGCGACTCGCCTGGCGCGTTCACCATCTGGCGCCAGAACTGGGTGCGGCGTTCAGCATTGCCGTAAGCGCCCTCTTTCTCGACCCACATCGCGGTCGGCAGGATCAGGTCAGCCGATAGCGCCGAGACGGTCGGATACGCGTCGGACACGACGATGAAGGTCTCGGGGTTGCGCCAGCCCGGGTAGATTTCGTCGTTGATGTTCGGCCCAGCCTGCATGTTGTTGGTGGTCTGGGTCCAGTAACACTTCAGCGTGCCGTCCTTGAGCGCACGACTTTGCGCGACCGCATGCAGCCCGACCCATCCGGGTAGCGTGCCCTCGGGCAGTTGCCAGATCTTTTCAGACTTGGCGCGGTGCTCCGGATTGGTGACCACCATGTCGGCCGGCAGGCGGTGCGCGAACGTGCCGACCTCGCGCGCGGTGCCGCAGGCCGACGGCTGACCCGTCAACGAGAACGGCCCGTTGCCCGGCTCGGAGATCTTGCCGGTCAGCAGGTGCACGTTGTAGATCATGTTGTTGACCCAGGTGCCGCGCGTGTGCTGGTTAAAGCCCATCGTCCAGTACGACACCACTTTGCGCTTGGGGTCGGCATACAGTTCGGCAAGCGCGAGCAGCTTGGCCTGCGGCACACCCGACAGCTGCGCGACCTTCTCCAGCGTGTACTCGGACACATAGTTGCGGAACTCGTCGAAGGTGATCGGCTGCGCGCCGCCGGTATTGCCGCGCGGCTTACCGTCGGCGCCCGGGTAGCCGTTGTTCATCGCCTGATGTTCGAGCGCATGCGTCGGTCGCAGCCCGTAGCCGATGTCGGTCACCCCTCGCGCGAAATTCACATTGCGCTTGACGAAGTCCTGGTTGACCTTGCCGCTGCTGATGATGTGGTGGCAGATGTAGTTCAGGATCGCGAGGTCGGTTTGCGGTGTGAAGATCAGGCCGGTATCGGCCAGCTCGAACGAGCGATGCTCGAACGTTGAGAGCACAACCACCTGGCAGCGCTGATGCGTGAGCCTGCGGTCGGTGATCCGCGACCACAGGATCGGATGCATCTCGGCCATGTTCGAGCCCCACAGCACGAAGGTGTCGGTGTTCTCGATGTCGTCGTAGCAGCCCATCGGCTCGTCGATACCGAAGGTGCGCATGAACCCGGCCACCGCCGAGGCCATGCAATGGCGTGCATTCGGATCGATGTTGTTCGACAGAAAACCGGCCTTGTAGAGCTTGGCGGCTGCGTACCCCTCCCAGACAGTCCACTGGCCCGAGCCGAACATGCCGATCGACCTGGGGCCATGCTTGGCGAGCGCTTCCTTCCACTTGGCTGCCATCAGGTCGAAGGCCTCGTCCCAGGACACCGGCGTGAACTCCCCGTTCTTGTCGTAGCGGCCGTCCTTCTTGCGCAACAACGGCTGGCGCAGCCGGTCCGCGCCGTACATGATCTTGGACAGGAAGTAGCCCTTGACGCAGTTCAGCCCGCGATTGACCTCCGAGTCCGGATCGCCCTGCGTGGCGACCACCCGACCTTGCTGAACACCGACCAGCACCGCGCAACCGGTGCCGCAGAATCGGCACACACCCTTGTCCCAATGAATCTTGTCGTCGCCAGCCTTGCCGGCGGCGGTGCTCGAGAGTGCCGCGCTGGCAACCACTGGCTGGGCATTGGCGGCGGCGACTGCGGCAGCAACCGCGTTGGCGCGAATGAAGTCGCGTCGATTGATCGTCATGGCGCTCTCTCCATCGAAGGGGGGGCTTCATCGCAGTATTCGTAAGTGAGCGTCGCGCAGACCACGCCGGGCAGGCCCTGAGCCTGCATCAGCGATTGCACGAGCTCATGGTCCGGACCGTCCTCGACGGTGACGACCAGCTTGGGACCGGGCAGTTCGGCGTGCACGATGACACCGGGAATGCCCTGTAATTGCTCGCGCACGCCAGCGCGGCTAGCCTCGTGAAGCGACAGCAGCAGGCTTGCGAGCTTCATCGCCGATCCGCCGCAGCGGACCGGGCAGCGCGCCCAATTTGACGCACGGCAAGCGCTCGCGAGACGCGCGATCGAATCGTCACGTTACGACTCGTTGTCAGAGCAAACACTGACGATTCATGCGCGACCATCTGGCCTCCCGGTGTGTGCAGCCTTAGAACTAGGCTACGCACATCGGCAGGGGCACGCGTTGACTTTGGTCAATCGGGCGCGTGTTACGCCAGCGGGCGCCACGGCCTTGCGAGCACCGCGGCGACGCACACGCGGGTCACCACACGGTGACCGCGGAATTAATCTTGCAGCAGGGAAAGCCCCAGACGCTGCAACAGGCCGTCGAACTGATCCGGTCCTGAGAAGTCGATGACGATCTGGCCGCGGCCACGGGCGGCTTGCTTGAGCGTGACGGCGGTGCCCAGGGCATCGGACAGCCGCTCCTGCAGACGGGCGATGTCGCGATCGATCTTGCCACCCGCGTTGCTCCGGCGACCCGTGCCGGCGCCAGCGTCACCGTCAGCGAGCTGGCGCGTGACCAGCTTCTCGGTCTCGCGCACCGACAGCCGCCGCTGCACGACCTGATTGGCGAGCATGATCTGACCGGCCCGATCGAGCGCGAGGAGCGCGCGCGCATGGCCCATGTCGAGATCCCCGGCAAGCAGCATCGTCTGCACCGGCTCGGCGAGGTTCAGCAGGCGCAGCAGGTTGCTAGTGGCGCTGCGCGAGCGGCCGATCGCCTCGGCCGCCTGCTCATGCGAGTAGTGAAACTCATCAATCAGTCGCTTGACCGCCTGCGCCTGCTCGAGCGGATTCAGGTCCTCGCGCTGGATGTTTTCGATCAGCGCAAGCGCAAGCGCCTGCTCGTCGGGTACGTCGCGCACTAGCACCGGCACCTCGGTCATTCCGGCTGCCTGCGAGGCCCGAAAGCGTCGTTCGCCGGCGATGATCTCGTAGCGTCGGCTGCGCGGGTCGGTGCCTGCCGGTGCCCG
>Ga0222714_10001997_pt1 | contig 22344 bp, 30 predicted proteins | sample C33_3DmetaG_FD_165048 | JGI IMG/M metagenome (GOLD analysis project Ga0222714, IMG submission 165048) | Estuarine water microbial communities from San Francisco Bay, California, United States - C33_3D | ecosystem: Environmental > Aquatic > Marine > Unclassified | place: USA: California...
GACTTAACATTTCGACAAGAAGATGTAGAGTCTTGCATTGATAATGCACAAGACGATATCATAGATTTAAACAATGAGGTTGTTGAGCTTAGAGGAACTGTAGAAGACTTACAAGATACTATTCAAGAACTACAAGATAAACTAGAGGAACTAACTAATGAATGATGAATATAAAAAAGCTGCTGTAATAGTAGAAAAAGCAATATCAAAAGCATTTTTTAATGGCTATGGTTTGATGTTTAAGTACCACAAGATTGAAACAGGTGAGTATAAACAAAGAATTCTCTTGACTGTATCAGATATTAAATACAACAATGATGATGAGATATTAGTAGGTGGTTGTATTAATACTGATGGGGATTACAGACAATTCTTTTTAGAAAACATGGAGTCTGTTAGACCTTTTAAGTATGTGTCTATTGACTAAGGAAAACTTTTATGATACAATACAAAAAGATTAAGGTGTCAGCTAAAGTAAAAGCTAAACACACCATATCAGATTATTTGATGAAAGTGTTTGATGGGTTGAAACATAATCCATTAGACTTTATAGACGATTGGGAAACCATGACAACAAAAGAACAAGAAGCAGTGATAGATCAAGTCAGCTTGTTTGAGGACAGGATACACAAACTGCTTGGAGTTAAATTTAAGGAGATAAAAAGTGCGAGTAATTTTAGTAAATCCATTTGACGAGACAGTCAAAGAAGCAGTATATGGTGGGGACTATAGAGAAATCTATGACCTAATAGAATGTAGAACCTTTGATGTAGTAAGTCTATCTGATGCAGATGATTTGTATGTGGATGATGAAGGACTATTGGTTGAAGGTAATCAAAGATACTTTAGTTGGTCAGGTAGAAACTTTGCAGGTAAAGGATTGATTATGGGTCATGATGATGAAGGCGAAACAACTGCAACAACATATGACTTACAAGAAGTTGTTGACAGGGTAGAGTTTTTACCCGAAGGACACAGAGAAGAACCATACATGGAGTTCAGAGTTTTATCATGAACAGTAAACAAATAAAAAAACTTCGTAAGCTTATCAAACCTTTACAGGTTGAGTGGCTTCAATCCATATTGCCTGAAGATCAAGGTAAGGTAATTACTGTGGATAATGTGGATGAACTTATACCTGATCAAACTCATGTGATAGGTAATAGACAAACACATTTATCTTTTATGTCTGACAAATGGATTATAAAAATATTAAAAGCTAATCCACACATAACAACATATAAAGAATTAGCAGACATCAATGCACAAAAACAAAAATATTTAGATAGGAGAAGTTAGTGGAAGAATATTTAGTAGATGTTTTGTTTGCTGGTAAAAGAGAACAGCTTAAAACTTTCAGTGCTTCTCCTGTAGAAGCATTAGATAGCATGATAAGTTTTAAAGATGTCGAAGCTGTATATAAAATTACTAGACAAACAGACAAAAAGAAATGGTCTTTTAACAATGAAAACCTTGCAAGTTTGAGAGAGTTAAGAGATTTAATAAATAACGAAGGTGATATTATGCAAGAACTTAGGAGGTTTCATTGATGGAATTTATGTTAGTCGTAGTAGGTATGGTTTTGTTGTTATCAATGACTACCTTGTACATGTACTTGGTGGGTGAAGATAAAATAGAACCATTCATACCACCACAAGAACACCGTGGAAACTTTTGGGATGCAGATACCAAAGAGTTTTATAAGTGGGATGAGTTAATGGAACTTAAAAAATCGAGGGAGCAAAATGACACAACACAGTGATGCAGTTGAACAGCAGAGACAGATACTTGAATTAGAAAAACAAGCCAAACGAGTTGTAGGTATTGACACCAGATACAAAGATGGGTTATGGTATAAACAAACAGTTGACTATGCAGATGGTCGAAGGGTTATAGAGTACAGAGACAAACGCAAAGCAACAGTAGAGGAGTATCCGTATGGCAAAGACATGGACTAAGAGTACACATACACCTGCAACAACAGGCAGAGGTAAGAAGACAAGTCAAGGTAGAAGTAACGTTGGCACTGCTACCATGAACAAAAGTAAGAAAGCCAACTTAAAAAAATATCGAGGGCAAGGTAAATGAACGAGAAACAAATAACAATTAAAATTCCATCAAGACATTTGGAATGGATTAAAAAGAACTATCGTAAAGCTAAACAAGGTACTAATAGTTTATTTGAGTATGGTGGTATAGATATCCAAGAGGTACATGCCATAGCAGACTTACTGTATCATCTTAACGAAGCATTTGAAATTGAGGAAAGTGAGTGAAAAATTTATTACTACATTTCTTGTATCTTGGGGTGATATCTGTTATACTATTAACCTTATCAGCAACCAATGTGTTGCAAGAAGAAATGAGATTAGAATTAACATGTAAAAGTTTTATACTTGATGCATATAAAGAAAGGAGTAATGCATGAACATATTTTATTTTGATGAATGTCCTACCATATCAGCAGAAGCACAGCCTGATAAGATGCTAGTCAAGATGCCACTTGAAACAGCACAGCTGTTATGCACAGCACATAGAGTTTTAGATGGTGATGAGTATGCAGATGCTAATGGTTTATACAAAGAAGCCTACAAGAATCACCCATGTACTATATGGGCTAGAGAATCTAGTTATAATTACTCATGGTTGTATCGACATTTCCTAGCACTAGGCTTGGAGTATGAGTATAGGTATGGTAGGAAACATGCAAGTGTGGTCAAGCTAGAAGAACCATTGAGTAAGATGCCTGACAACATTACACATACAAGTCTGACACCACTAGCACAGGCTATGCCTGAGGAGTATAAGAATGAGGATGCTATCATTGCTTATCGTGATTACTGCATTAACGAAAAACACTATGCCAAATGGGAACGCAATAGAACTAAGCCTACTTGGTGGACAACACAGGAGGTTGCATGAATTATATATACGAAAGGATGATGGCTGAAGGCGAGACAGCTATCTTTGACAGAGATGAACTCAGAAGGTTTGAAGCTTATGTGTCAGCTAACTATGAATCTTTTTATGATAACAAGGCTACTTACGAAGTGAAAAAAGATGGAGAAAAATTCCTGGTCACTTTATTTGAAAACCCTGTTATAACAATGGAAGATATTTTGCTTGACATTAGAGACTAATTCTGTTATACTTCGTATCACAATGAGTAACCAAACATATCAAGCCCTCTATCTCCAATTGAACAGATGGTTTGGTGCAGCTAATGCTGTAGCTTCTAGGGTAGCTACTCACAACCCTTCCAACTTCACAACAACGCTATAAAGGAGGAAACGCATATGGCAATATTAGAAGGAACTGCGTATTGGGCAAGTATAACTACCCCTAATACGACATTTGAACCCGTGTACACAGTCAACTTAGTAGTTGATGATGAGACTGCAAATGACTTTGCATCTCGTGGGCACAAAATAAAGCAGATGGATGAAGGTCCGGCTTTAATTATCAAACGAAAAGTAAATGGTCCTAACGGAATGGTTAGACCTGCACCTCGTTTGATGAATAATGATAAGCAGGAAGTCACAACTGCTGTTGGTAATGGATCGAAGATTAAAGTCCAGTACAACGAATACAGTGGCGAAGGTAAGTTTGGTCCTTATCAAGGATTAGATTTACAGGCAGTAATGATTACCGATCTTGTGCCTTACAAGAATGGTGATGGTGATGAGTTCTTATCTGATGGAGAAGAATTCTAATGATTATTACTATTAACAATGACGATGGTACTACTAACTTTGATGTCAATAAAATTAGTGATGATGCTGTAAAGCAAGAGTCAACTGTTATTGTACAAAAGGTTGGTACGTTACAGGTAGTTATTGAAGCCTTAGACTTTGCTAGTCGTACCCACAGAGCTAACTTAGAAGAGTTACTCAAAGGTAGAGACGAAGCTATAGTCGAACCAGCCGAAGAGACTGACGAAGAATCTTCAAAATAAATAACTCGGCTAGGTGTAAAAGCCTAGCCACTTTTCTAAAGGAGATAGAATGCAAGAACAAAGTAAATTTGTACGACACAAACTACCATGCCCATCATGTGGTGGGTCTGACCCTGTGTCTATGAACGAGGATAAGTCTGCTCATTGCTTTAGCTGTGAGACACACTTTCCTAATTATATTGATGCTTGTGATGGTAAAATTATGGACACAAATACTAAACCTAAAGTTAGTAATACGTTTTTAAACACATACAACGGTAGCTTTGGTCCTCTTACAGACAGATGTATTTCTGAAGAGACAGCTAAAAAGTATGGCGTAAGACGTGTCGTAAGTGCAGACAATAAAGTTGCTCAACACATTTATCCATTCTTCAATGGTAACGAAGTAGTGGGAACTAAAACTAGGTTTGTTGACAATAAGAACTTTGCATTTGCAGGAACTTATGAAGGCACTGGTTTGTTTGGTGAACAACTGTTTAGAAATACAGGTGGTAAATACTTAACAATCGTTGAAGGTGAATGTGATGCCATGGCTGCTTATGAATTGATGCAGTCAAAGTGGGCATGTGTTTCGTTGAAGCGTGGTGCATCGGGTGCTGTTAAAGATATCCGAGAAAGCATTGAGTTTGTTGAGTCGTTTGAAAATGTAGTAATATGTTTTGATAACGACAAGGCAGGTCAGGAAGCAGCAATGAAAGTTGCTCGTATATTAAAACCCGGTAAAGCTAAAATAGTTTCACTGCCTACAGGATGTAAAGATGCTAACGACATGCTTCGACAGAAAAAGTTTCAAGCATTCATGTCTGCATGGTGGGAAGCTAGGACATATACTCCATCAGGTATTATAGATTTATCCACTCAAAAATCTGAGTGGTTACATAGAGAGACTAAGGAAAGTATTGCCTATCCTTGGGAAGGTCTCAACAAGAAACTATATGGTATGCGTAAAGGTGAGCTTGTAACTCTTACAGGTGGGACAGGACTAGGAAAGTCTAGTGTTACTCGTGAGCTAGAACATTGGCTGATCAAGAACACTGAAGACAACGTAGGTATTGTAGCTCTTGAAGAAAACTGGTTACGAACTGCTGATGGTATTATATCCATTGAAGCTAATGATCGAGTATATCTTAACGAAAGACGAGAGCAATACACTGAAGAACAACTAACTAATCTGTTTGATAAAGTCATACCTAAAGGTCGTGTGTTTATCCATGCCCATCTTGGGGTCACAGATATTGATGAAGTATTTTCTAAGCTTAGATATATTATTGTAGGCTGTGAATGTAAGTGGGTGGTTGTAGATCATTTACACATGCTAGTCAATGTCATGGGTGAAGGTGATGAACGTAGAGGTATTGACTGTTTAATGAACAGATTACGTAGTCTTGTTGAAGAAACAGGTGTAGGTATGATACTGGTATCTCATTTACGTAGAGCATCAGGTGATAAAGGACATGAGCAAGGGATTGAAGTATCTTTGTCACACCTCAAAGGTTCAGCAGGTATAGCACAACTATCTGATTGTGTGATTGCATTAGAACGTAATCAACAAGCAGAGAATCAAGACGAAGCTAACACTACGAAGGTACGTGTACTTAAATCAAGATACACAGGTGATACTGGATTAGCCTGTAGCTTACGTTACAACAACGAAACTGGTAGACTCTTTGAGTTATCAGAGGAGGAAACATTTGACAACACAGAATTCTAAAATTATATTTGATATAGAATGTGATGGTCTCAAACCAACTAAGCTACATTGTATTGTAGCCAAAGAAGTTGGTGGGGAAGTGCATGAGTTTACACCCGACAGACTTGCAGAAGGTATAGCATTTCTTAGTAATGCCGGTACATTAATCGGACACAACATTTTACGCTTTGATCTAGATGTTATTAAGAAACTAACTGGTGTAGATTTATATCACAAAAACATTGAAGATACTCTTGTTATGTCTAGGTTGTTTAAACCTATCCGAGAAAACGGACACAGTTTAAAGACATGGGGTTATCGTGTCAACTTTGCAAAGCAAGAACAACCTTTAGACTTTGATGAGTATACACCACAGATGCTAGAGTATTGTGTCAATGATGTTAAATTAAATGAATTAGTTTACTATGCATTGCTTCAAGAACAAGTAGGGTTTAGTCAACAATCAATTGATCTTGAACACAGGGTTGCTCGGATAATGTCTGACCAAGAAAACAACGGGTTCAAGTTTGATGAACGACAGGCTACAACTTTACTTGCCAAACTTAAAACTAAAATGAATGAAGTAGTTGAAGAAGTTCAACGAACATTCAAACCTAGAATGGTTGATGTAAAACTGATTGTACCTAAGTTTAAAAAAGATGGTGAGTTATCTAAGTCAGGATTACGACCTGAAGAATATGATAACTGTATAGCTACAAAAAACTACAAACCATTTATGCGACAAGAACTTAAAGAGTTTAACTTAGGTAGTCGTAAACAGATTGGTGAGTATCTTGTTGAGGTAGGTTGGAAACCTAAACGTTTTACACCTACAGGTCAGCCGATTGTAGACGAGGGTACACTTAAAAAGATTACCCACATACATGAAGCCAAACTAATAGCTGACTTCCTACTGTATCAAAAGCGTATAGCTCAGATACAATCTTGGTTGGATGCACTAGAAGATGATGGTAGAGTACATGGTTCAGTCATTCCTAACGGAACTATTACTGGTCGTATGTCTCACAATCATCCTAACATGGCTCAGATACCAGCAGTATACAGTCCATTTGGTAAAGAGTGTAGAGCTTGTTGGACTGTAGACGAGGGTAATGTTCTGCTTGGGGTTGATGCTTCAGGACTAGAACTTAGAATGTTAGCACATTATATGAACGATCAGGAGTACATACATGAAGTGGTCAATGGAGACATACATACAACTAATCAAAAACTTGCAGGACTTGAATCACGAGATACAGCAAAGACTTTCATCTATGCCCTCGTATACGGAGCAGGAGATGAAAAGATTGGGAGTGTGGTTGGAGGATCAAGAAAGCAGGGTAAAGAACTTAAGCAACGCTTTCTCGATAATCTCCCCACATTTAAAACTCTTAAGGACAAAGTACAAGGAGCTGCAAAACGAGGATACTTAATGGGTATAGACGGTCGTAAGATTTATATACGACACGAACATGCTGCATTAAATAGTTTACTACAGGGTGGTGGTGCTATTGTAATGAAGAAAGCATTAGAGATACTTGAAGCAAGACTTAAAATAACTGGTGTACCACATAAGTTTGTAGCTAACATTCATGACGAATGGCAGATTGAAGTACCAAAATGTAATGCTAACAAGGTAGGACAACTTGCAGTGGATAGTTTAAAACAGGCAGGAGAACATTTTAATATGAGATGTCCTCTTGATGGTGAATATAAAATAGGAGGAGATTGGAGTGAAACACACTAATAAATTTTGTACATCATGTAACACAAACAAACCTGTTAAAGATTGGTATAAAAACAAAACACAAACAGATGGGCTAGATGTTGTTTGTAAATCTTGTAGAAAAAATTACAATAGCAAAAGGACTCCTGAAGATCATTTGAAATACAGCCCTATTAATAATCCACTTAGAATGTTTGTTAATGGTAAGTACGTATCAAAAACACACCCACTTTACAAACCCGGACGTTATAAAACTTTTGAAGGAGCAGCTTTTTCATCTTTATCCAATTATGAAAAGTCAACTAAAGGTCATGTTTATCTTATAACAAATCCTGCATGGAAGGGTTGGGTTAAAGTTGGTATGGCTGTGGATGCTGACGATAGATGTAATCAATATCAAACATCTTCTCCTATGAGAGATTATAAATTGGAATATAAAAAACAATTTAATCATAGAAGAACTGCTGAAGCACAAGCACATAAATTATGTGGTAAAAAAGCTTTACAAAAAAATGGTGAATGGTTTAAAATAAATATAAAAGATGCTATCAATTTAATTGAAAGTATAACAGAGGAACAAAATGAAAAAGAAACAGCTTGACAACTTGGTGACGGACAACTATAATAAGTTTAAGTCTGAATCAGGACACTGGTATACCCAAGAGGGTGAGCCTATGTATACTATCATAGGTGCTAATGGTAAAGAAAGAAACACTACACTCAGAGATGCTAAGTCTTTAGGGTTAGTTCCGTCTGTAACAACCATCATGGGTATAATAGCCAAGCCATCTTTAGAGACTTGGAAACAAAAACAATTACTTAATTCTTTCCTAACTTTAGAACAAGGAGAGGACGAAACGATTGAGTCTTTTTATTACAGATGCCAAACAGATTCTAAACAAGTAGGTATCCAAGCTGCCCAGCAAGGGACAAAGATACATGGTATGATTGAGAAAGGGTTCTTAGGTAAAACTAAAACTAAACCTTACAAAGCAATCAAGCAATACTTAGACGAAACTTTTCCAAATGAAGAGTGGATAGCAGAAGATTCTTTCTGTGCCGATTCAGGCTATGGTGGTAAGATAGACTTGTATTCTAAGTCAGGAATATTTATAGACTTTAAAACAAAAGATAATCTTAAAGGTAAAGACCCATCTAAGTTAGTGTTTGATGAACATGGAATGCAGTTGTCAGCATATGCTCAAGGTTGTGGCTTTGATGATGTAGAACGAGTATCTATTTTTGTGGACAGAAAAGATACAGGTCTTATAGTTCCATTTGTTTGGGATAAAGAATCACATACGAAACACTTAGGAATGTTTAATGCTATGCTAACTTACTGGAAACTATCAAAAAACTATGACTCGTCTGTATTATAATGGTAGGATTTAGAAAACCTCGTAAACCAAGACCTAAAAAAACAGGTGTACCTAAAGGTTACGATAGTTTATGGGAAGTTAAACTACATGAGACAGTTCTTAAAGATTGGGAACATCATTGGGAACTATATGATTACATTGTTAAACATAAATACGAGCCAGACTTTGTTAAAGTAATTGATGGTAAAACTATTTTACTTGAAGCTAAAGGTAGGTTTTGGGACTACCCTGAGTATAGTAAGTACATACATATTAGAACAGCACTACCAAAAGATACTGAGTTAGTGTTTTTATTTCAAAAACCTTATGCCCCTATGCCGGGAGCTAAAATGAGAAAGGACAGAACAAAACGAACCCATGCTGAATGGGCTGAGAAAAACAATTTTAGGTGGTATAGTGAAGACACACTACCTATGGAATGGAGTAACTATGGATTATAAATTTAATGAACGCAGACATATAGTTGAACTAAAAGAATACATTGATGGTACATATGGTGAGCACTATGCTTCTGACAAGTACCAAGCCACTGACGTAATCATTGACTCAGGTCATGGTGAAGGTTTTTGTATGGGGAATATTTTAAAGTATGCAAAAAGATATGGTAATAAAGAAGGAAAAAACAGAAAAGACTTGCTTAAGATATTACACTATGCTATAATAATGCTTCACATTCATGATAAGGAGTCACAGAATGGTAGATGATAAAGTTGGTATCAAGGAATATCTTGGTATAAAAATTAATTACAGTAATGAAAAACTATTAGATAAGTTTAGTCTTGACACTCTCAAGGATAGATACTTATGGGAGAACGAAACACATGCACAAGAAGCCTTCGCAAGAGCATCAGTCTTCGCAGCTACATACAAAGGTCACACAGATTTTGAATTGGCTCAAAGGCTTTATCACTACAGTTCCAATTGCTGGTTCATGTTTAGCACTCCTATACTTAGCAACGGGGGAACAAGTCGTGGGCTTCCTATTAGCTGTTTCCTTAATTATGTACCTGATAGCAGGAATGGTTTATCAGATCACTATGATGAAAATATATGGTTGGCATCTTCGGGTGGAGGTATTGGTGGATATTGGGGTGACGTTAGGAGTAACGGTATATCTACTACTCACGGGAGTCGTTCTACTGGTTCAATTCCTTTCATACACGTAGTAGATTCTCAGATGTTAGCCTTTAACCAAGGCACTACAAGACGTGGAAGTTATGCAGCTTACATGGATATATCTCATCCTGAGATTGAAGAGTTCATTAACATGCGTAAAGAATCCGGTGGTGACATCAATCGTAAGAATCTTAATCTTCATAACGGTATCAACATTACCAATGAGTTCTTGAAAGCTGTGGAAGAAGATGCAGACTTTAGATTGATTGACCCTAAGACTAATGAGCCTACAAAGATTGTAAATGCTAGAGACTTGTGGTGGCAGATCATCAATGCAAGAGCAGAAACAGGTGAGCCATACATGATTAATATAGACACATGTAACGAAGCATTACCTAAAGAACAAAAAGATTTAGGATTAGAAATCAAACAGAGCAATCTATGTTCTGAGATTACTTTACCTACGAATGAAGAACGAACAGCAGTGTGTTGTTTATCTTCTGTAAACTTAGAATACTTTGATGAGTGGAGTGAGAACCCTATGTTTATAGATGATTTAATAACCATGCTTGATAACGTTCTTCAACATTACATTGATAACGCTGTTGACACAGATAACTTAGGAGAGTACAATGCAAATTTTAAAAGATTTCAAAAACATATTAAAGAAGGCAGGGAAGGCTTTACTAAGTCTGCCTACTCGGCTTATCGAGAAAGGTCGTTGGGTCTTGGTGCGATGGGATTCCATTCGTATCTCCAATCACGCAACATTCCTTTTGAAGGTATATTCGCTACGGGCTTTAATTACAAAGCATTTAAACACATTAAGACACAATCACTCAGAGCTTCTGAAAGACTTGCAGAGGACAGGGGTGAAGCTCCTGATGTCAGTGGTAGTGGCAGGAGGAACGCTCATTTACTCGCTGTTGCACCTAATGCTAGTTCTAGTATTATATGTGGTGGTACTTCTCCTTCGATTGAGCCATATCGTGCTAACGTTTATACGCACAAAACTCTCTCAGGTTCTTTCCAAGTTAAGAACAAATACCTAGAAGAAGTCTTACAAGATAAAGGTTTAAAGAAAGATGAGTTGACTGCATTGTGGAAAGACATTGCAGGTAACGAAGGTTCAGTACAACATCTTGATATACTAACTAATGAAGAGAAAGAAGTATTTAAAACTGCAAATGAAATAGACCAAATCTGGATTATAGAACATGCAGCTAAACGTCAAGAGTTTATTTGCCAAGCACAGTCAGTTAATCTTTTCTTTACACTTCCAAAAGCTACAGAGCCACAGGAAGTACATGATGAATATATGCAGTACGTTAATGATGTGCATTGGTATGGTATGAACAAACTTAAATCTTTGTATTACTTTAGAACTAATGCTGCTCGTAATGCAGAGAACGTAAACATTAAAGTTCAGCGTATTAAATTAGATGATGCTGAGTGTATAGCTTGTGAGGGTTGATATGGATTGTTGGCATTGTGGAACAAGATTAATATGGGGTGGAGATCACGACATAGAAGATGAGAACGATGAGTATATTATGGAAACTAATTTAACTTGTCCTAAATGTAACTCTGCTGTTATAGTTTATTTACCAAAGGATTAATATGAAACAAGAAGAGTTTACAGAAGTGTTTAGTCAGAAGTTTTCTGGCTTTACAAGCAGGATGTGGTTAGATTATTGTGATGAAAATAATAATCCATTCTCAAAAACAAAAGATTACGCAGGATACGTAATTGAAAATTTTAAATATTTAGTTAAGAGATTTAACGAGGAGAACAGATGAGCTTATTAGACACAAGAGATTACTACAAACCTTTTGACAATCCATGGATGTTTGACTACTATGTCTTACAAAACCAAATGCATTGGATGCCGGAGTCAGTACCGTTACATACAGATGTAAAAGATTGGCAAGAGTTAGACCAAAAAGAAAAGAACCTACTGACTCAAATCTTTAGATTGTTTACACAATCCGATGTAGATGTAGGTGCAGGTTACGTTGATAGATACATGCGTATCTTTAGAAAGCCTGAAGCTAGAATGATGATGGGTTCTTTTGCTAACATGGAGTCTATCCATCAACATGCTTACAGCTTGTTACTAGATACAGTGGGTATGCCTGAGATAGAGTACAAAGCTTTTTCTGAGTACGAAGAAATGGCTAACAAACATGAGTATGTTTATAAGATTAAGACAACCAAGTCAGATAAGAAAAGCATTGCAAAAACTTTAGCAGTCTATTCAGCTTTCACAGAAGGACTACAGTTGTTCAGTAGCTTTGCAATCTTGTTAAACTTCCCAAGGTTCGGTAAGATGAAAGGTATGGGACAGATAGTTACTTACTCTATACGGGATGAGTCTATGCACGTTGAAGCCATGACTAAATTGTTTAGAGAGTTTATTAAAGAGAACATAGATATCTGGACAGATGATTTTAAAGCAGAACTCTATGAGATTTGTAGACAGATGGTAACACTAGAAGATAAGTTCTTAGACTTAGTGTTTGATATGGGAGACCTTGAAGGTCTTACCAAGAAAGATATGTATGCTTACAATAGATACATAGCAGATAGAAGATTGTTACAGCTTGGTCTTAAAACAAACTATGACCAACGTGAGAATCCTCTAGGTTGGTTGGATGAAGTTATGGGTGTTGAACATCAGAACTTCTTTGAAGGTCGTGCTACTTCTTATATGAAAGCAGGGCTACGTGGTAGACAAGATAAGATAACCTTTGCAAGGATTGGTGATGAGAACTAAACGCACCGAAGCAAAGCTGTTAGGTTATGATTTGTTTTATGACTTAACAGGTAAGTTAGTAACTGAAAGAACCAGCACAGATATCTCAGCACTTAAAGATTATTTAAGTGTTGAGGAGTTTAATACTTTAACCATTATCTTGCGAGAAGCAACAGCTAAGTTAGATAAGATTCATAATGAGATTGAAGCTCATTTAAATGGGAGACTTATGAATTAGGTTTGTCTCTTTTATTAGAACTTCCAAAGTAGAAACTAATAACTGCTGATGCTATACCAGTTAAACTACCAATGATTAACATGACAACATCGTCACTAGCATCGTCTACAGGAAATAAAGTTATCATACCAATGTAACCAAAGAATCCCATAATAGTCATAACACCTAAAATTCTAGGTGTCCAGTCTTTAGAAAACTTAGACCTAGCATCTTGTCTGTCTTCAGTTTCCAAGGCAAAAACATCTACGTTTAGTTCAGCCATACGTTCTTCAAAATCTTTTTCAGCTATCTTTAGCTCTACCATTTGATCGGCTGTAAGATTTTGAATAGCCTGTTCAATAGTTTTAGGGTTGTTTGCTACACCTAAAACTTGACTTAGTATTTGACCTGCTTGTCCACCTAAAGGACCACCAATAGCAGCACCTAAAGTTGGGGCAAGACTTCCTAGTATATTTTTAAGTTTCATAATTACTCCAATGTTAATGTAGATTCAAGTAAATCGTTTACAGAGTCTATTAGATATTCAGGAATATCCCCACCTAATATAAAGTCTTCGTTGTATGCAACCATGTAAGCTTCAAGTAAGTTTTCATACAAAGGTCTAAAGTCTTCTCGTTGTACCCAAGGCTCGTTACATTTAGCACGAGCTTTACAGTCTATCCTATAAGCTTTGTCTAATTGTTTCTCTGTGTATAGGAGCATTAGACTTGCCCCATTACAACCTGCTGTAACTCCCAGCTACGTCTACCTACTTGTTCGTACCACTTACTATCTTGCATTTGTCTAGCCATTTCAAACCAGTTATGTTCTCTACAAGCTTGTAACATCTTGCGAAACTTTGAAAGTCTTGTACCACCTAGGTTAAAACACATGTTGACTAATACACGTTGTATAGGTTCAGGTAAGTTATTAAACTCATCCTTATCTCCAAACACGTGTATAGCTTCTGCATAGTGTCTATCAAAATCTATAGCATAATATCTATCTACCACTGATTGAGAAACAGGTGTCCCAACTTCCCAATCATATTCTGGGTCATGAGGTTGACATAGATGACCAACTCCTAAAGTCTTATATCCTAAACTATCCATATAAATCTCTAGGACTTCGCCCTCGTGTCGTTTGATTTCAGCTTTACATTGTTCGATGTTCATAATTCCATTTCGTTAGGGTTTAAAAAGAAATCTTCTCCGGGTATTAAAGCTTCTCCACTATTCATTTTTTCATATGATCTTATAATTCTATTATTAATTTCTCTTGTAATTTCTTCAGGTGTTTTAGCGGTTTCTCTTATTTTAAAACCTACTCTATTATTATAAGAGTCACGTTTAGAATCTAAAGGTCTACTAAATCCTTGTCCAATTTCTTTAAGTTGTAAAGCTCCTCTTCTTAAAGCATAGTCACCATAAGTAGCACTTAACAAACCATGATTTACAGCTTCAAAAACATCTCCTGTTTTTCCAGATCGAAAACCAAAATCGTCAACTTCAACATATTCATACTTTGGAATTGTACCATCAGCTACCATTTGATTAACAATAGCTGCTGCTTGTTTTTCATTTGCTCTTTGTTCCGAAGCACCTATGCCCATTGCTTCTCCACCTCTTTCAATTAATCTTTGCATAATTTTACTTACACCACCACCACTTTCAAAACCTTTTCTGTTAGGATAAAGTTTAGAACCTTCATAACCAATTTCTTCATCAGAAGTTTTACCTTGTAATATATTAGACCACTCATTAGCACTAAAAATTTTAGAAACTGGAATTGTTACATTAGTTTTAATTGGGTTGTATTCTTTATTTAATTCTGCAGCAGCTTGTTTATCTGGAATAGTCATAGCTCCATATCTTTCAGCAACACCCATTATAGCATAATAATCATCTCTATTTTTAAATTTATCTCTACCAACACTTTCAGAAATAAGAAGTTGTGCATATTTTTTAATGTTTTCTTTATTAAAACCCGGACCTTCTCCTTCTTCTAACGTACCGTCAGGACTACCAGCATATCTAAAATTAAAATCATATAAATCTTTTACTTTTAATGTAGCCTTTTCATAAGGTTCTGCACTTAGTTCATAAGAAGCATCTCCAAACGTATAATATAACGATGTTGGATTTAAATTTTTATCAAAAGGTATATAGTTTTCCATAGGACCGGGCGTTGCATTATGAAAATATAGCATTGGGTTTTCACCTCCAAATATACTAGGAGTTTTATTTACAAACTTATTGTCTTCATTAATTTCTAATGACCTTATATCTTTCTGAACTGAAGGTCTAATAAAATTAATAAGATTTTTATATTCAGCTTCTGTAAAATCTTTTTCTGTTATATCTGCTTTGTTTTTAAAAATAACTTTATCCATGTAAACTCTTACGTGAAGTGGTATTTTACTTTTAAATGTATCTGATAATCTTGATAATGGACCACGCACAGACTCAGCACCCTCACTACCGTTAGCTCTACGTTCTCTGTCTTCAATGTCTTGGACACTAGCAGATGTAGCGTTGTAAGGTAAACCTGTAAGTTTGTTAATCATTTCATCAGGCTCATCTTTAGCGTTAGGTACATCTACAATACCACCTCTAGCAAAAGATGCTTTTTCTTCACCACCCATTACACTTAATAAAAATTCTACTAAAGCTTTATCTCTATCTCTACCAATCTTTTTTAAATAGTCTCTAGTTTCTTTAGGTAAAGCTGAGTAGCCGGGAATGTTTGTTGTTGCAAATTCAGTAATACCTTTTCGGTAAATCAAAGCATCAATAACATCTCCCATTAAAGGACCACCAGCTTTTAAAATAGAACCTAGTTGACCACTTCCTAACTCTAAGTTTGTAGAAGTTTTATCAAAATATTCTAAAGCTCCAAAACCACCCCACCTTCTAATTGAACGAGTAATTAATTCTGCAGGTTCTTGATCTTCAAAATTACGACCACCACTTCTAATATAGTTACCCATCATTGCAACACTAGTCATAAGCATAGTAGTTGCTAAAATTTTAGGTGTAGTTTGTAGTGGATATACTGCAGCTTCGTTTACAAACCTTTTTAAAACTGTGTTATTAAAAACTGTAGGATACCCAGCAAACTGCATAAGCAATTGTCCTGCTGGATGTGAAAACCATAAAGGTCTATTAGCTGATGATGTGCTAGGATTTAAAATAATTTCTCTTGTAAATCTATTAGCTCCTCTAACAAGTCTTTGTTTATAAAAAATATCTTTGTTAGCAGAAGCAACATCAAAAACACCATCTTTACTTAAATATTTTTTATACCAATCATTAGCTTGATCTAAAGGTATTCCAAGTTCTTCTAGTTGATCACTTAAATATTGAACTTTTTTCTTACCAAGTTTTTTAATACCTGCATTATGTAAGTAAAGAGATTCTGCATTTTGTTTAATTAATCTTTTACCTGTAGTAAAAGCTGCTAGTTGAACTGCTGAAGTCCACTGAGTTAATAAGTTTGTTTTAAAGAAAGCATTCTGAAGATTTTTAGCTAATCCACTACTTAGTGCTTCACCTGTTAAGCCTTCAATCCTATCCATTGTAGCTTGTTCTAAAGCTAATCCAGTTTTATAAATTTCTACCCACTCTTCATCATCAAATTCTTTTAACCCTCTGGTGGTTTCTCCTTTAACTCTTTTACTTTGTTGAGCCATTCTATCAAAAGTACGGATAGTTTGTTTTTTCATGGCATGTCCAATGTCATAAGCAACATTACCAACATCTCCAGCTCTAGCTCTACTAAGAAGTAATAATGGTTCTGTTAAACTTGAAAGAGTAGCTAATGGTAAATGAGCCATTTGCTGTGATAATTTACCCCAATCTGAAAGAGTTCTAACTGCATTGTTTTGAATAGTATTATGATCTAGTCCAGTTACAAGTTTATGCATTTCTTCAAGTTTATCCATAACTTGTCTAACTTGAGTTCTATCTCCACCTTTAGCTAAAAACTCATCTTCAATACGTCTAAATATACCACCATCTTTATACATAGCAGGTACATTTTTACCATACATTTTAGTTCTTACATTTGCTTGGCTAAAGTTTACAAAATAATCTTGTAAAACTTTGGCTACATCTGTTTCAATATAAGGTAACATTTCAACATGAGGAACTTTATCAAAAACTCGATGTTTCATAAAACTATGACCACCTTTAATAATATCAGGAATACCTTGTAACGCATTGTCTGTATAAGGAGTCCATCTTCTTTCAAGCATATCATCAACAATAGCTGCAGCTTTTAGCTCTCTAGCTTTATCTAAATTTTCACCAGCTTCTGCTAAAAAATCTCTACCCCAAATCTCTTTATCTTTTGGCATAGATTTAAGATCAAACCCATCTATCAACTCTCCCTTACTATTAAAAAATTTAGTAGGTACTACGTCATTAATAGGGTCTGCATGTCCAGCTCTAATTATTGTATCTTCAAAACCTAATCTATCAGCTTCAATTTTAGAATGCTGTAGTTTTTGTGGGAAATAATTTTTAACTTGTCCTGTAAAAGCAAATAAACCTGATTCATCTCCTTCATCAAAAGCATGTTTAAGTAGTTTTTTAATTCCCATGATGTTTTTACCATCACCAAAATAAGCTGTTTTAGCTGTTTGAGAAATTTTCTTACCACCATAAGTTTTAACTTTACCACCAGACATCATTAAAGCTAGTAGTTGATCGTTTTCTTCAGGAGTAATCATAGCATGGATACCAGTTTTACCTGATCTGTTTAATGCTATTTCTAAATTAGTTAGATAAAAACCATCTGAGTTACCTTTGTTTTCACCATAAGTAAACTCATTAACTCCAGTCTTTCTTCTTTTAAATAATTTATTTGTAGCTCCGGGAACTAAACTTTCTAAGTACTCTACTAAAGCATCGTTATTCTCAGCTAATTTTAAATATTTAGTTGTTGCTTTACCAACTGTTTGTGAAATAAGTTTATGTAACAGTGTAAGTTTAACATCAGTAGCATCAAGATTAGCATTGTCTTGAACCATTTCTTTAAACTGTTTGTATCCTGCTGCATCTACATCTTCAATATCAATACCATATTTAGCTGCACGTTCTGCTATTTCTTTTTCAGATATACCAGCTTGTCTAGCATAGAGTAAACCTTCTACACTTTGATCATCAATCTGTGTGTGGGTTATAGCATCTTTGTCTCTAAAACTTCCAACTTGTTTCCAGTATTGTCTACGTGTTGGAACATTAAAGTATTCTTCTAAGTATTCTTTTGATACAGCAGAAAGCCTACCATTCATTTCTGTCATTGGTTCGACTTGCTTAGTTATACGACCTGCTTTATTTTTACCATGTCTAATAACTAAAAAAGCATTATCTTCAATAACATCATTAAATTTTAAAAACTTTTGAAATGAATTTACTTCTTCAAAAGTTTCTTTACCTACTGCTTTAGCTTGAGGAACAATATATTGTTTATAAGTTCTACGATTAAGAGGTACAATTTCTAATTGTGATCCTTTCTTTTGCCTACCCTTACTACCTTTTTCATTTTTAAAAAATACAATCTTAGTAGACGGGTCAGACATATTAACATCTATAACTTTTTCACTATCAATTGCTAACTTAGCAGCTTGATGATAAATGTTATCTTCGTTTGAAAAGTTATAAAGTTTTCTAAGAAACAATGAATTACTAATTCCACCAATAGCTCCGGGAACTACTGCACCAAAAGCACCACCAAGAGCAGCAACTTGTCCTACCTTTTTCCAATCAGTTGGACCTTGTTGTATTCCTATTTCTTTATCAGCTTCTTGAGAAAAGAACTCATATGCTCCACCCCAAGTTACGCCTTCGGCTGCACCATACAAAGCTATTGAACCAGTATTTTTTATAGCTTCTTTTTTTAACTTAGATTTAACTGATCGATTTAAACCTACTCTTAAAGCTGCTTGAGCTGCTGTATTAACATTAAGAGAAGCACCCATAGTAGGTATTGCAAAAGCAACACCAGCCCAGTTAAAAGGATCACCTAAAATATCAACTGCTAAATTACCTGCAAACTTAAATCGTTCTTGAGCATTACCCAAGCCATTAGCTTTTTGAAATGCTCTTTGTAAAGCTGTATAATCTTTTCTAGTTTGCTCACCCCAGTTTTTCATTTGTTGGCTTCTAAGACCCACAGATGTAACACTATATTCAGCATCTCTTAAGTATTCAACTACATCGTTATCATAGTCTTTTAACTCTGCTGAATCATAAAATCTTTCCCAAGCTTCTTGAACTTCTTTGTTATTTCTAAAATCAGCTATGTTATAATCATATCCTAAACTTTGAGGTATTGTTTGAGGTTCCATTTGTGCAGGAGCACTAGAAAGAAAACCAAACGGTTGAGGTGTTGGTTGTTCTATTGGTTCTTCAATAGGAGGAGATGTTAAAAATGTAGAAGATTTTTTTTCTTCTTCTTCAACCAAAGGTTCTACATTATTAAGATTCCCAATATTAGGATTATTAAAAAAAGGCATGTATTAATTACCTGCTAATAAAGATTTAGGTTGTTGAAATAAATCTTGGTTGTCTTGTATAAAGCTTGATCTATACATAGTTAAATATTTTTTATAATCTTCAAGGCTTAAATTGTTTACATTACTTAACCTTTCACCTGTATCTTCTTTATAAGAATCTTTTATACCTTTAACAATTTTAGATTTAAAGTTTTTTAAATCTTTGACAGAATCAACTGTGTCTATTTTATCTAAGACTTCATCAATATCTGTAATAGTTTTTACAGGTCTATTTAATACTGATTGAGCTAGTAAACTTGCTGGTGCTCTATCACTTTCGTTTTCATAATAGATATCACTCGGAGTTTTAGGTTTTAAATCATCACGTATAACAGGCTCTGGAACTTCCATCTTATCTTCATCAGGAGAAACTTCAGAGTCTTTTAAGTCTAATAATGTTTCTATTGTATCACTAGAACCATAAACATCTTTAAATTGATTGTATAAAACTTTATAATTTTCTTTATCTTGACTACCAATAACAAGACCTTGTTTGTTACCTTCACCATCTAAATATGAAAACATTGTTCCACTTAATTCTGCTGGAGGATTAATTATAAACATTAACTTATCTTCTTCAGCAGCTTTTGAGTTTACTACTTTAATAGCTTCTAAAGCTTCAAGGTCGTTTATGTTCCCACTAACATCAGCAGCATCTATTTTATTATTTAAATAATTATCGTATGCCATTGCTAAATCTTCTGCCTTTTCAATTTCAGTTTTATTGTGTACAGATGCTAATGTATCAAGTTTATTACTAGTACTGTTTGGATTTTTTGAATTAACAAGATCAGTAGGTGACATATTTTTATTTAAAGGTATGTATACATAATTATTAGGCAACGGTCCAAAACCTCTATCTATACGAATATTACCATTATTTACTAATTGTTGTACAGCAATCGCATATCGTTTTTCTAAATTATCAACAGTTTCTCTAGTTCCTCTTTTAACTTCTGCAGTTTGTATAGCATGTTGTCTTCTTTCAAGAGTATATAAATCATCAATTAAATAAGGGATAGGTCCAATAGTAGAATCTTTTTTAAACAGTAAACTACCATCTTTATCTACACCTGCTCTAACCATTAATTCCATTTTGTTTAATTCAGATTTTTTTAAAGGATTACCCGAAAATCTTTGTGTACTGCTTTCTGAAAGATTACTAAGTGGTATATTATTAATATCATATATACCATAATCGTCATTAAAACTTATGTTGTTCCATGTTATATTGTCTGAATCAGCCATTTCTTTTCGTATTCTTGTCTTTTCTTCGTCACTTTTTCTTAAATCTAAAGAAGATGATAAAGTAAAAATTTGTTCTTTGTTTGCTACATCATAGTCTATAAATCTAGTAACATCTAAAGGAGCTACATAAGCTTCTGCTGCTGCATATCTTTCTTCTTGTTCAGTTCGCATACGATCTAACTCAGCATTAAATTCAATTTCTTTATCTTTACCCATGCCTAATTTTTTTAGTCCAGCAAAAAATAAATTTCTATTTGATAAATCATCCCTTAAATTATTAGCTTGAAGAGTTAGCATATCTCTATCACCTTGCGAAAATTCTTTAAAGGTTGTAATTCCTGCTGTAGGGTTTTTCATTCTTTCAGTATGATTAGCTACGTACTCAGCTTCTCTTGCTTTTACTAAATTTTGATAAGCTTGATAAGCTGTTGGAGTTAAATTTTGAACACCACCAGCTCTAGCAATATCAGCACCATAAGGAGAATTCATTATATTATCTGCTGCTATTTTATAAAAATACGAAGGGTTTTTTCTATAGGCTGCATCTTCTGCTTTAATTTCTGATCCTTGTCTCCAAAGCTCTTTTGTGTAATTTTCATCCCACGTGGCTTTATCTTTTAATTCTGCTATTTGATTAGTAAGATTATTTTTTAAATACTTAGCACCTTCGCTTAAAGTACTAAAAAGCACAGAACCTATTAAAGCTTTTCTTCGAGCTTCTTTATCTTTTTTCTTATTGTTTCTAGCAAGTATGCCAAGAGTTTGTGAGTATTGACTTCCTAAAGTCCCACTCATTTGTTCAAATATTGATCTGTTATCTGCCATAATTATTTACCTAATAAACTTTTTGTACCCTGTTCTACTTTTTCTAAAATAGATTTAGGAATTTTTGCTGGAGTAAAGTCTTTTTGTTTAATTTGACTTTCCATTTCTTTAAAGATTTCTGGTTGTTCTGGTTCAGATGAAAGCACTGCTGCTACGTCTGCACCAGCTACTAAATTATCATCCTGATCTTCATTATCAATTAAATATTCAACATCTAATCTTTCAGCAATAGCCATTAAAATATAAATAGTTGGTTCCATTAATAATATCATAAGATCAGGAGTCCACTTACCACCTGTAAAACCTGAGTACAATAACACATTTGTAATGTCAATTAAAGATGCTCCGGCTGTTAAACTTTTTGAAATATTTTTAATTGTTTCTGGTTCAAGTAACGTAACTAAAATATAATCAATAGCTTCATGAGGGTTAGTAAATTCAGGTGGAGTTTCCCATGCATAAGGTTTGTCAGGATCATTTGTTAAAGATTGTCCGGGTATAACAGAACCTTGAGTTTTTAAATCTACTAGTTCGTTAAGCCCACCTTGATTAAAAGATTTTCTAATTCTAATCTTTGGTCTATCAACACCTGTAGCTTCATCTGAATAGTAATCAAAACCATCTCTATCTAATTGATCAATAGTTTTTTCAATAGCAGTTGTAAGGCTACGTTCTAAAATTAAATCTCTTGTATTTTCTTTACTCATAATATATCCTTATGCTGTGGTTTGATATCCAACGCTATCATATCCAAAATTCATACCTAACATATATTCTTTTACAGCATTACTACCATATTTAGCTTGATAACCTGAATATAATTCTGCTAATGCACTACGTTCTTGTGCAGACTCTCCAACTTGTACACCTTGT
>Ga0222714_10001998_pt1 | contig 22337 bp, 15 predicted proteins | sample C33_3DmetaG_FD_165048 | JGI IMG/M metagenome (GOLD analysis project Ga0222714, IMG submission 165048) | Estuarine water microbial communities from San Francisco Bay, California, United States - C33_3D | ecosystem: Environmental > Aquatic > Marine > Unclassified | place: USA: California...
GGTATATTTCCTCAAAAATATCTTTGAATCGACCATCGTATTTCTTAAGAATCGTGTTTTTTGTTGAAAGATATAAAGGCCATTTTTTACTTAAGGCCATGTTAAAACAGCTGCGTGCGAATCCTGAGATGGATTCATCTGTATTATACATCGCCATGCCAACTCCGTCTCCTTTGAAATTATATACCTCAAATTGCTGTACATCTCCACCATCCTCGGGAGTAAAGGTTATTGTAAGTTTTCCTTTGCCTTTAAATACTGCGTCCGTTGCCCGATACTGATCTCCAAATGCGTGTCGTCCAACAATGATTGGTGCCGTCCAATTCGTTACTAATCGTGGTACGTTTTGCATGACAATTGGCTCTCTAAACACGGTGCCATCAAGTATATTTCTGATCGTTCCGTTCGGAGATTTCCACATGGACTTTAAATTAAATTCCTTTACCCTCGCCTCATCCGGTGTTATGGTAGCACATTTAATCCCTACTTGATATTTCTTTATCGCTTCTGCTGCATCAATGGTGATTTGATCGTTAGTTTTATCGCGTTTTTCAATTCCTAAATCATAATACTTTATATCGACATTCAAATACGGAAGAATAAGTTTATCTTTTATAAATTTCCAAATGATCCGAGTCATTTCATCTCCATCTAATTCTACTACTGGGTTCGCTACATTTATTTTTGACATTCTTTTCAATTTTGGTGCAAAGTTAGTAATTGTTCAAGAATTAATCCATTGAACCAATCATCTTTGAGGGGTCAACATAGATGTCATATTCTTCAGGAGTGACATGACCTAGTGTTACTGCAGCATCTTTTAGTGTGGTTCCATGTTTATGGGCATATTTTGCAATCTCAGCAGCTTTATAATATCCGATTTTAGTATTTAATGCCGTAACCAACATCAAGGAATTATTCAGGTGTTTGTTAATTTCGGGTAAATTAGGTTCTATCCCTACCGCACATTTAACTGCGAACGAAACACATGCATCACCAATTAATCTTGCAGATTGTAAAACATTTGCTGCAATAACCGGTTTGAAAACATTAAGTTCAAAATGTCCGTTTGATCCGCCAATTGATACCGAAACATCGTTTCCAATTACTTGGGCGCATACCATAGTTAATGCTTCAGGCTGTGTTGGATTTACTTTTCCTGGCATTATTGATGATCCAGGCTCATTGTCGGGAATTATTAATTCACCAATTCCACAACGTGGACCAGATGACAACATTCTTATGTCATTAGCTATTTTCATTAATGCTACTGCCGCTCTTTTCAAAGCACCCGACAACTCAACCATAGCATCATGAGCTGCTAACGCTTCAAATTTGTTTTTGGCGGTTACAAATGGTAACCCAGTAAATTCGGCAATTTTTCTAGCCACTAATGTATCATATCCCGCAGGCGTGTTTAATCCGGTGCCTACCGCTGTTCCTCCCAGAGCGAGTTCTGATACAGCCTCTAATGCATTATTAATGCAACGAATGGAGTAATCAATTTGGGCAACATATCCACTAAATTCTTGACCAAGTGTCAAAGGTGTGGCGTCCATAAAATGTGTTCGGCCAGTTTTAACTATATCTTTAAAAGCTTTTGCTTTTTCGTCTAATACCTCACGTAAATGGTTCATTCCAGGAAGGGTGATTTCAACCGTTTGTTTATACGCTGCTATATGCATTGCAGTAGGATATGTATCGTTTGAAGATTGGGATTTGTTCACATCATCATTTGGGTTAAGCACTTTCGTTTCATCGTTCAATGAACCACCAGCTAGCACATGGCCTCTATTCGCAATGACTTCATTACAATTCATATTGGATTGGGTTCCGGAACCGGTTTGCCAAATAACTAAAGGAAATTCTGAATCATGCATTCCCGATAACATTTCATCACAAACCGATGCAATTAAGTCCCTTTTTTCTACTGATAGCACTCCTAATTCACAGTTTGCATGAGCAGCTGCTTTTTTTAAATAAGCGAACGCATAAATAATTTCTATTGGCATAGATCCTTCAGGCCCAATTTTAAAATTATTCCTAGAGCGCTCTGTTTGGGCACCCCAATATTTGGAAGCAGGAACCTTTACCTCTCCCATGGTGTCTTTTTCAATTCTAAATTCCATTAGGTTTGTTTTTGTAACTATTTATTATTTACCTTTGTAACCGAATACAAATTTACAAGATGATCAGCACATTCGGCATTGTTTTATTCCTTTTAATTTTCGGAATGGCTTTTTGGTTACTATTATTTCTTTTAGGTTTTATAGTTCCCTTTTGGATCACCATTGACATTTTTGAGCGATTCCGCCCAAAGCGGATTTTAGACGACAGAAAATGATATTAGCCCTTTTGGGCTTTTTTATTGTATTATTTATAATCCCATCAACGCATCGTTTTTCTACATGTTTTTTTTATCTCAGCACAAAGGAGGCAATTATCGATCAAGCCCTTGTTTTGAGAAATAGGTTTTTAAGCAAATAGAGAACGGTAGGAATCTAAAGCTGTATGTTAAATTTTTTATAATTAAAAAATTCAGTGGTATTGAATCCGCCTCAATTCCTTTTCAGCGGTTTTATCAGAAATAAAAAGCGGAGATCCGATTAATTTTAATCAAATCTCCGCTAGAGTGACCCCGGAGGGATTCTAACCCCCAACCCTCAGAGCCGAAATCTGATGCGCTATACAGTTGCGCCACGGAGCCATTGTTTGGCGAGAAAACAACGAAATTCCTATTAGGAACAGTTGCTACATTAAGCCTTAACGAAACAAAGATAAGACTTCTCTGCCATCTAGCCAAAGATGTCCTTTCATCTTGCATTTGAATTTTTTATCTTTATCCGATTTATAAATTTATTTGTGGGAATGAAACTAAAACTACTTGTTATTACTCTCCTGTTTTGTGAGGTATTATTTTGTCAAAACTGGCAGTTTTTTATTGATTCTATTCCTACGCTTTCATCCCCTAGAGCATGTGATCTTAACAATGATGGTATCAAGGACATCGTATTTGGTGGTGGAACGGATGGCGCGTTTAGTAATAATGGGATTATGGCTGTAAATGGCGCTAATGGTACTCTATTATGGAAACGAGCGACAAGGAACGAAGTGTTTGGAAGCGCAGTATTTCAAGACATAACAAATGATGGTGTCAAAGATGTGTTCATGGTCGGTCGGCAAGCTCAATTGCTTGCTATTAATGGAGCAACGGGTGCATTATTATGGGACTTCTTTCCATACAACAATGTTAATCCAGCAGATAGTGGTCTTTATAACTTTTACAATCCCCAGTTTATTGACGACATTAATGGAGATGGGTTTTTAGATCTTTTAGTGGCTAATGGTGGTGACCACGCTGCACCAGCTTGGGATACCATTCGTCCTCCTGGACATTTAATGGTGGTGAATTCATTAACCGGACAAGTAATCGCTAAAGCCGTTGTTCCTGACAGCGCTGAAACATATTGTTCGCCGATAGTTGTTGATGTGCAAGGGAATGGTGTAAAGTTAGTACTATATGGCACCGGAGGTGAAACACTTGGCGGAAGTTTTTGGGCTTGCCCGCTGAGTGATTTGTTAAATAACACCTTGACTCCATCCATTCAATTAGCCACAGATCCAAACTTAGGATTTATAGCGCCTGCATCTATATACAAAACAAATAATAACCAGTACAATATATACATTCAGTCATATAGTGGTAAATTAATAAAAATTAAAGGGAGCAACCTCAGTGTCCATTGGAGCTATCAAATACCAAATACCGAATCCAGCTCAGAACCCGTTATCGGAAATTTCACGGGAAATAACAACCCTGATGTCTTTTTGTCCTTGGCTAAAGGGCAAAGTTCCGGATATACCGATTATTATCAAGTGCTCCTAGATGGAGCTACCGGAAATGTCCTTTTGAAAGACAGTATTGGGCATCTGCAATTTGCCTCCGGAAATGCCATTGATCTAAACAACGACGGAAGAGATGAAGCAATACTTTCCGTAAATTACATGGAAAACGGATATTGGAAACACCGATTACAATCCTTCGATTTTGTAAATCATACTATTCAGGAAATAGTTCCCGTCCATGCTGGAACAAACATTGGTTCAACACCCTTATTTACCGACCTCGATAATGACAATACCATCGACCTCGTTTATCTTGTTAAAAAAGACAGCATAAACGTCATGGGATGGAAAGGAGTTTATGCTTTCAGAACTGAATTAAATAGCACATTCCCAAATTCTGGTTTGGCCTGGGGAAGCTACCTTGGCACTATAAATAATGGAGAATATCATAACACTTCTATTGATTGCGGAGTTGGAAGTATTCTTTCTGGCGTTTCGGTTACACAGCCTTGGTGTAATGGCACTGCTAGCGGAGCGATCCTTCCAAGTGCAACTTTAGGAACAGGGCCCTACACCTATCTGTGGTCTAACGGAAGTTCTGCTCCACAACTTAATAATCTTCAAGCGGGTACTTATACCCTTCAAGTAACTGATGCGACGGGTTGTTACGAAAATTATACTGCATACTTGACTGATCCATATGCCATTTCTTTTGGTGGCATTTACGCTCCAACCTGTCCTGGCGACACCAATGGGCAAGCCATAGTTAATAGTTCAGGATGTCCGTGTATGTTTAGTACCTGTGTGTTCTTATGGGAAAACGGGGTTACCACTAAGCCCAATAATTCCTTAAATGAAGGCTGGGCGACAATTAGCATCACGCATCCAGACGGATGTGTAGTGATTGATTCCGTGTTTATTCCCAATGCAGCTCCGCTGATAAACCATGCAGAATTGAATGATGTTACCTGTAATGGTTATAATGATGGGGTAATTCAAGTATATCCTGGTGGGCCCGCTCCAGTATATTATTCTTGGAGTAGTGGGTCAACAAGTGATTCTCTTAGTTCATTAAGCCCAGGAGTTTACGTTCTAACTGTATCTGATGCCCGACCTTGTTACGACACTATATCCTATTCTATTAATGAGCCCCCGCTGGTAAATTTTTCTACTCAGGTATCGTCGCCAAGTTGCTGGAATAGCCAAGACGGACAGCTCATTATAATGGCCACTGGTGGAGTAGGTGGGTACTCATACACATCCAATGGTCTTGGATGTTCCGCTAGCTTGCAAGGATTGTCTGCCGGAATTTATACCATAACAGTAAGTGATAGCAATAATTGCACGAATAACCCGCAAATGGTTCATATTCAGGCACCAAGCATGTTAAACGCCTCCATTACAATCAGTCCTGAATCTGCTCCAAATTCCTTCAATGGAATAGCAACAGCCCATGTAAATGGTGGAATTGCTCCTTATTCCTTTTTATGGTCAGACCCCAATCAACAGAGTGATAGCATGGCTGTATATCTAACACAAGGTTGGTATTCTGTTTTAATTCTCGATGCAAATGGATGTGAATTAACAGATAGTATATATATTGGGATATTAGGCCCTGGAAATATTACCCCATCAGCGCTTGCTGCATACCCTATTCCATCAAATTCTTGGGTCAATCTTACTCAACCAGTAGAACACTGGTCATTATTTGACAGTTCAGGGCGATTGTTAGAAGAAGGGAATACAAGTTCGTTTAACTTGAATACATTTCCTGATGCTCTTTATCTCTTGCGCTGTCGTTTAAATGGAGAATTGGTAACACTATATGTTCTGAAAATAAGTAGCGTTGAATGAAACGATCCTTACTTTTTTTAATATTAATATTATATATATCGGCGGCTTGTAGCGGTAACAATAAGCGAATAATTCGTGGCGGTAGCGCAATCTATGGGGATACTGTTAAACTATCAATACCAGACCCAATCCACACGCTTCATCCGCTATATAATTCAGATCTTTATGCACATCGAATATTATGTAATCTTTTCGAGCCCTTATTTGATATTGATGAAAAAACGAATTTGGTCGTTCCGCGTGTAGCGGAGAAATACCTTTGGAAAAATAACTTGACCACTTTACGTATTTATTTAAAAAAAGGGATTTATTTTCACGAAGACGAATGTTTTATTGGTCAAGACAATGAACTTACCTCTGAGGACGTGAAATTCACACTGGAAATGGCCTGTTCTCAGCATGAAATTAATCAGTCGAACGACGCACTTCTTGAAAAAATAAAAGGGGCAGATCGATACTTTAAAAAGAATGACATCCATTCAATTCATGGCATTCGAATAATCAATTCTCATTGCCTTGAAATCTCGCTTAATGGTAAATACGCCCATTTTCCGCAATTACTTACAAGTTCAAAATATGGCATTTGTTCAAAAAAGGCATATGAATATTATAAAATGAACATCTTAAAACACCCGATTGGAACAGGTCCATTTCAGTTAAATAAACTAACCCCGGATGATGTATTACTGACGTATAATCCGAAGTATTGGGGAAAAGATACTTTCGGTAATGCCTTTCCTTACCTAAATGCTTTGTGGTTTCGCGTAGTGGCTAGTGAAATGGAAGATGTATACGCATTTAAAAACCAAGAAGTGGACATGCTAAGCGAGGTGTCTCCACAACATATAGATGATATCTTATTTGATCTCTCCCGTGTGCAAAAACAAAAGCCATTTGCACACCGAGTTATGGTCATCCCTGGAAGTCGTGTATCTATGATTGTGCTTAACCAACAACTTGATTGCTTCCAAGATCCACGGGTTAGAAGAGCCATAGACTTAGTTATTGACCGAGAACTTATAGCAACAGATCTTTTGAACGGAGATGGAATTCCAGCAAAACAAGGATTTGCCCCCTCTTCTAGTTATTATAATAACAACGAACTCCCTAAGAAAAAAGTAGATTTTCAACTGGCAAAAAAACTTTTTAAAGAAGCTGGATATGGTAAAAAAATTCCATTCCCCACGTTAAACTTATACGTTTCAGGAAATAATACTGAGCAAGCGCTCGTCTACTGTAAGTACATTGCGCAGCAATTAAATGGAATACTTGGAATACCTACAAAAATTCATTCCGTTAGTTTTTCTGGTCGTTATCGAGCTGTAACTACAAATAAAGCTTCGATGTGGAAACTTGGTTGGTCTCCAGACTATCCCGATCCTGAAGCATATTTTAGTATCTTTTTTAGTAAAAATCCAACGAATCAATCACAAAACCCGCTATTTCCAAAGGTATATAATTCCATATATGACTTTAATTACAGAATGGGAATGCAGGAATCAGATAATTCTTTAAGGAATAATTATTTCACCACTTGTGACATGATCTTACAAGACGAACATTGGGTATTACCCATATTGTATGAAGACTTTGTCTTTGTTTTTAACTTAAAAATGCGCGGCATTAAAGTAAGTCAAGTAGGATTATTTGATTTTACGGAAACCTATATTAAACCCCTTTAAGGATTTCTTTAATTTGGTCTTCTACCCAACCTTTTCCCCATTGATCTATTTCAACCTCATTCCATAAACCTGAATAAAAAATTCGTTTTTGAAATTTCGGCGGTAAGTATTGCTGCCAATTAGTCCCTCCGGTCGCCGCCACATCCACATCCTTTCTTGCCAAGTAACGTACCGCTGATTTATAATGTGCTAATGGCCAATATACATTCACATTTAAATCATTCATACGAAGAACCTTTTTCACTTCTGCGTCCGATTGTTCGGATGGGGAAAGTTTTAAATACACTTGCCATAGGTTGCGCGACTTACAATATTCTCCAAGAGCAATTAAATCTTTATCGTACTTCTCTTCGAATTGAGTTAGCGTTAAGGTTTTGTTTCCTGAATCAAGATCTGTAGCACCATATTTCCAATAAATCTGTTGATACATCTCTTCTATTGAGGACTCAACATCAAACGATGAACGCGCATCACGAGCCACTAAATTAACAAAGTCAGTACTATAAATTTCTATTTCGCGGTATTGAGCTGATTGAAAACCGCTGGCTGGCAATAGGGACATTCTAAACTTTAAAAACTCATCGCGATCCATGCCATCAACCATTATAGAAAAACTCTTTATTAAAGCCTCAAAATATCGATTTATACGAGTAACCCTATCGATAAAACTACTTTTTGAGGGGCGCTGCAATTCGCAAGTGCTTTAAATTCTTGAAGCGCCAATTTAAAATAAAGTTCTGTAATCTGGTGATAAACAATAAAGACCACCTCGTCTGGGTACTTAGTTTTCGGTTTTTGAAGGCTCAATAATGTGTCTAATTCGATGTAATCCCAATAGGTGGTAACATCTGCATACAATAAGCCATCTAAATATGAAATTAAATCTTGTCCGATCGCTTGATATTTTGCACTAAGTAACTCGAGCCGATCATGCAATGCTTGTGATATTTCCATTTTCAGAGATTTGTTCGGTTGCTAATTTAATTCAATATGTTTGGCACGCAATGGTTGTCCAAAGATTTCGCTCGCATGTGCATTAAAATAATCACCGCTTTCCGTAGTATAACAAGAAAGGCTTGAGCCTCGTGTTAGTCGATTTTCTATTTCTTCGTGCTTATATAAATAATCTTTAAGTTTTTCCGATACCAAAGGGCCTTGTGTGAGAACTCTCACTCCTGCTGGTACAAAGGAATCTATTTGTTCCTTCAATATTGGATAATGAGTACAAGCCAATACGATTACATCAATGTTTTCATTTTGCTCAAAAAGCCGTTTAAGATCAGATTCAATGATTAATTTACCTGCTGCCGAATTATAGGCCCGCTCCTCTATCAATGGGACCCAAAGTGGACAAGCCTGCTGAATAACTTTTGTCTTTGGGCTAAGCTTTGCCAATTCAATACCATATGAATTAGAGTTGACCGTTCCTTCTGTTCCTAAAATACCAACTACACCGGTGTATGATAACGATCCTATTTCCTCTGTGCTTGGTCTAATTACTCCAAGCACACGCTTGGTTGGTGCAATTCTCGGCAAGTCTTTTTGTTGAATGGTTCGTAATGCTTTGGCAGATGCAGTGTTGCATGCCAATATAACCAGTTCACACCCTTGATCAAACAAATATCTTACTCCCTCTAAGGTATACTCATAAATTAAGTCGAAGGATTTGTTACCATATGGGGCTCGAGCATTATCGCCTAAATATATATAATCATACATTGGCATGGTGTCCATTATCTCTCGCAAAATGGTTAGACCCCCAAAACCAGAATCAAAAACACCAATTCTACCATGTTGTTCCACAAAATAAAGGTACAAAAAAAGGGGCAAAAGCCCCTCCTAGTTTATTAATGGGTCTTACTTTTTCATCGCCTCTGCATCTAACCTTGTTAATTCAGCTTTCACCTCAAGTGTAATATCTATCCCCGTTTTTGAATATAATAACTTCGAAACATCAAGTACATAGTTTACTTTCTTGCGATCAGCCACTATTTCAACGGCTTTTTGTAGGCGATCAAGTATGGGTTGATTATACTCATTAGCTAACGCTTGAAGTTGCTGTTGCAATAAAGACTGTGTTTGTTGATAGCGTTGCTCAAGCCCCATGATTTTCTCTTGTTCAATTTTCAACATCGTTGGAGTTAAATCTCCTTTAATTCCATCCAAACGAATGTAGGCATCATTTATTTGTTTTTCCAAAACCGAGAGTTCTGAAACCCCATCGTCCTGAAACTTCTTCAAATCAGACTCCGCTTTTAAATAAGACGGTAAAGAGTCTAAAAGGCTCTGAGAATTTACATGAGCAATTTTCATTTGGGCATTTAAGGAAATGCTAGTTAAAATGGTAGCAATGACTAATACTAATTGTTTCATATTTGCGCGTTTAAATTATTCTTTTGTTATGCCCATTTCTTCCAAAACGGTGTTACTGATATCTGCTTCCTTATCTGCATAGATCAAATTACTTTGATTAGCTTTATCAAAAACAAATGTATATCCTTCTGATTTGGCAACTTTCTTCATGGCTGTATAAATACGGTCTTGAATTGGTTTAATTAGCTCTTGCCGTTTCATGAAATAATCGCCATTCAATCCAAAACGTTGTGTCTGTAATTCCAGTGTTTCTTTTTCCAATTTCTCTATTTCGGATTTCCTTTTTGCCTTTTCTTCTGCAGGCAATAAAATCTCTTCTTTGTTAAAGTTCTCCTTTTGCGCTTTGATTACATTGAATCGGTCCTCAATATCTTTAGTCCATGTCTCTGCCAATTTATCAAGCTTGGCTTTAGATTCAGAATATTCAGGTATACTATTTAAAATGTAATCAGAATCAATAAATGCAAATGATTGAGCATTAATATTTGCAAAGGAACCCAATAAAAAAACTAAGAGTAGAAAACGTGGCTTCATTTTAATTTCTGGTTTCGAACGACGAAATTACAACATTATTATTAATACTTTATAATTCACCAAGGTTCATGCCAATCGTGAAACTTAACTTAGGATAAAATCCTTTATTCGTGATTGATGCGTCGGATGGTCCATTATATCCGGAGGACCAAGTATCCAATTTATCAAATCCAAGACCATAATCAAGTCCTAACATTCCAAACATGGGTAGAAAAACTCGAAGCCCAACCCCGGCTGCACGCTTAACGTTAAATGGGTTAAAATTCTTTACATCTGGAAACGTATTTCCTGCTTCTAAAAAACCACTAACATAAAATGTAGCCTGTGGGTTCAATGATATGGGATATCGCAATTCTAGCGTATATTTAGCAATTATTGGGTCTGAACCTGCAGAGGAAATTGCTTGATCTTCATACCCCCGAAGCGCGATAATCTCTCTGCCTCCAAGCTGATTCACACCGGTTAGTCCGCTTCCTCCCATTGTAAATCTGTCAAATGGTGTGACTCCTTTAGCCGCCGTATAAGCTCCGATATAACCAAAACCAAAGCGTGGCATTAAAACTAGTTTTCGGTTTGCCGTAAGGGGTAAGTACCACTCTCCTGTAAATTTAAATTTAAAATATTCGAGATAAAGGTATTTTTCCGCAATGGACATCGTTGCATAATTTAATCCCTTTTGAAAGTAGGAGTATGGTAGCGATGATTTTGCAGTAAAGGTGAAATTTGAGCCACTTTGCGGATAAATGGGGGCACTTACCGAAGAACGCTGAAGCACATATTTTAAGGCAATGTCGTTTGAATATCCTTTTGGAAACAAGGGAAATCTAAAATCATTAACCACATCGTAATACTGATAACTCAGTTCATAATAAGCTGTAAAGTAATCATCAGGAAACTTTTTTCTTCGTTGCAATCCAACCCCAACGCCTGTTATTGAAATTCCGTTATATGCCGGATTTGTCCGGATAAAGCCATTCGATGAAAGGGCAGTATTGTTAAGCCAAAACGAAAGTGCGTTTGGTTTTTTACCCCCTAACCATGGCTCTGTAAATGAGAAGGTATATCCTTGATAAAATCGCCCATTAGATTGTGCCCGGATAGAAAGACGCTGTCCATCTCCTCCTGGCAGTGGTGCCCAAGCAGATTTTTTAAAAAAATTCTTTGTTGAAAAATTGTTAAAGGTTAAGCCTAAAGTTCCTATAACACGGCCTGATCCTGTTGGACCCGCTCCTCCATACCCACCTGATAACTCAATTTGATCTGAGGATTTTTCTTCCACCACATATTGAATGTCTACAGTTCCTTTTTCAGGATTCGGCATCGGATTAACCTTCATGGTTTGGTCGTTGAAAAATCCAAGTTGAGATAATTCACGTTGCGTACGCATGATGTCTTCTTTGTTGAACAAGTCGCCTGGTTTTGTTCGGATCTCTCTATAGATAACCTGATCATTTGTCTTTGTATTGCCGATAACGGTTATTTCTCCATATCGAGCCTCTTTTCCCTCATAAATACGAAACTGATAATTAATGAAATTACCTGAAACACTAGTCTCGATTGGAAAAACCTGAAAAAACAAGTGGCCTTTGTTCATATACAAAGAATTAATATCTCGCCCATCATCTCCTCCATTTAATCGTTTTTCTAGCAGCGTTTTATTATAAACATCGCCCTTCTTGATTCCTATTACAGAATCAAGAAAACTTGAACGATATTTACTGTTACCCAACCATTCAAAATCACCAAAAAAATATTTACTCCCCTCGTCTATTTTTATTTGAATTATTAAATTTTTAGCGTCCTGATAGTACACGGTATCATGTATGATTTGTGCATCTCTTAAGCCAACCGCATAGAACTTTTCGATCAGCGCTTTTTTATCTTTATCGTAGGTTGAAATAGTATATTTTGAACGTTTAAAAATTCTTAGAATGGACTTCTTTTTTGTGTCCTTCATGGCCATATACAATTTCCAATGTGCAATGCTTTCGGCTCCTTCAAATTGAATTTCTTTAATGCCTATTTTCTCTCCTCTGTTAATATCGATAACAAACACCTCAGAGTCATTCATAATCGTATCCTTAACCCGGCTTATGGAAGTTGAAATTGCATAGTATCCTTTTTCTCTAAAAAACCCGCGAATCTTGTTCTCCGTTTGAAAAATTAAGTTTTCAGTTATTGTTTTTCCAGAAAAAAGATCTAATTCCTCCCTCAATTTATCCGCCTCTCTTTTAGGAATCCCTTTAAATTTAAAATGAGATAACTTTGGTCTTGATTTAAGATGTATTGATAAATAGACGATACCTTGAACCTCTTTATCTAATACGATTGAAATATCCGAGAACAATTCTTCTTCCCAAAGATTCCGAATTGCTTTACTTAATTGGTCTCCAGGTATCGTTATTTTCTGTCCTTGACGAAGCCCGGCTACTGCTTTAATTGCTTGCTGATCAAAATTATCAGCGCCAACAACCCGCACAGGCCCTATTTCGTATTCAGTGGGTTTATCAAATTCACGAGAAGCATCCTGAATCGACTGGGTGGATATTTGACTCCAATAGGGAATCGCACAGAATAACAGGAAATATGTTAATATTCTCATGTTCCTGAAATTACTTGTTCTGAAGTTTTACCGAAACGTCGCTCACGCCGTTGATAATCATAAATCGCTTCGATTAGGTGTTCTCTGCGGAATTCGGGCCAAAAAACAGGCGTAAAATGCAATTCAGCATAGGCTAATTGCCATAACAGAAAATTACTAATTCTATGCTCTCCACTTGTTCTAATCACTAGTTCTGGATCCGGAATTCCTTTTGTATATAACGCGTTTTCGAAGGAATCCATTGAGATTTCCTCAATATTAAGAACATTGCCTTGCACTTGTTCCGCTATAGCTCTAGTTGCAAATAGAATTTCTTCCCGCGATGAATAATTTAGTGCTAACACCAAATTAATGTTCGTGTTATTCGCAGTTTCGGAAATGGCTTCATTCAAACTCTCGACACAAGCACCCGGCAACTTGTTCACTTCCCCAATAGTTGTTAACCTAACGCCATTCTCATGCATGGTTGATAGTTCTCCGTGAATAGAAGAAACCAATAACTCCATTAATCCCTCAACTTCCTGTTGAGGTCTACCCCAATTTTCAGCCGAAAATGCATACAACGTTAAGAATTTCACGCCTAATTCAACTGCGGCTTTTAATGTTTCACGCACGGAATCAACACCGCTTAAGTGACCATAAAGTCGGTCTTGGCCTTTTGCCTTGGCCCACCTACCATTTCCATCCATAATGATTGCAATGTGCTTCGGTATGTTTGATGAGTCTAATTGCTTTGGCACCGTAAATAGAAATTAATTTGAACGAAGATAAGGAAAGTAGTATTGGAAACCGAAAAGGAAAGGCAACTTAACATGTCTTAACAGCCTAATCGGCTAATAAAACAATTTTATCGCCCAACATTTCTACTACACCGCCATTTATATTATAACTAAAAACGTTACCGTCTCCCGTTTCATTAAGCTGCTCTGTGCTTACAGTAGAGCGGTCCGCAACATAAATCTTCACGATTCCAGGTTTCAAAGCAGAAATAATTGCAGCGTGTCCATTGAGAACTTGGAATTCCCCATCTATTCCTGGTAAGGTAACTGCCGTTACTTCGCCATGGAAAACCTGTGCTTCAGGAGTTAGTATATCTAAGTTCATTATGCCTCAGCTAACATTTTTTCACCCGCTGCAATAACCTCTTGAATTCCTCCTTTCAAATTAAATGCTGCCTCAGGATATTGATCGTACTTCCCGTCTAATATCTCATTAAATGCAGAAATTGTATCATTTATGTCAACAAACACTCCCGGAATTCCGGTAAACTGTTCTGCTACGTGAAACGGTTGAGATAAGAAACGCTGGACGCGGCGAGCTCTATGAACAATTAATTTATCCTCTTCAGACAATTCATCCATTCCAAGAATCGCGATAATATCTTGAAGTTCCTTATATCGTTGCAAGGTTAACTTTACCCGTTGTGCACAGTCATAATGAGCGTCGCCAACAATTTCTCTAGTTAAAATTCGCGACGTTGAATCTAATGGGTCTACAGCCGGATAAATTCCAAGTTCTGAAATCTTTCTTGATAATACGGTTGTAGCGTCAAGGTGAGCGAAGGTATTAGCTGGCGCAGGATCTGTAAGATCATCAGCAGGTACATAAACTGCTTGAACGGATGTAATTGAACCATTCTTTGTAGAGGTGATTCGTTCTTGCATTGCACCCATTTCAGTAGCTAAAGTTGGTTGATATCCTACAGCAGAAGGCATGCGCCCAAGCAACGCTGATACTTCGGAACCCGCTTGTGTAAAGCGGAAAATATTATCAACAAAAAACAAAATGTCCTTTCCCTGGCCCTCTCCATCTCCATCACGATAGTATTCTGCAATAGTTAATCCTGACAAAGCAACGCGTGCCCGAGCACCTGGAGGTTCATTCATTTGACCAAACACGAAGGTGGCTTTAGAATCTTTCATTTCTTCAAGATTTACCTTAGTTAAATCCCATCCGCCAGATTCCATAGAGTGCATAAAGTCTTCTCCATATTTAATAATCCCAGCTTCTAACATTTCTCTTAATAAATCATTTCCTTCACGAGTACGTTCACCAACTCCTGCAAATACGGATAGCCCTCCATGGCCTTTTGCAATGTTGTTTATTAACTCTTGGATCAAAACAGTTTTACCAACGCCGGCTCCTCCGAAAAGACCAATTTTACCTCCTTTTGCGTAAGGCTCTATTAAGTCAATAACTTTTATTCCAGTAAAAAGAATTTCCGAGGAAGTAGAAAGATCTTCAAACCTAGGTGCTTCTCGGTGGATTGGCAGTCCATTCGAAGAATCCATTACATTAATACCGTCTATAGCGTCTCCAACGACATTAAACAAGCGGCCTTTTATTTTGTCTCCAGTGGGCATTTTTATTGCGCTCCCTGTAGAAGTTACTTCCATGCCACGCGTAAAACCATCCGTGGAATCCATAGAAATTGCACGAATTGCATTTTCGCCGACGTGAGCCTGAACTTCAAGTACTACACGAGTGCCATCATTTCTATGCACTTCGAGCGCATCATATATGGTAGGAAGAGCTGCGCCATTATCGAATGTCACATCCACAACCGGACCAATAACCTGAGAAATTCTACCTTTTACCATTATAAATCGTGTGTTATTTTGGGTGCAAATATACTTAATTAAATTCAAGAGATTGCAAAATTTAATTTGCTTTTCTGTTCTCCTTCATTAAAAACGAAGTTGTTGCCACCGTGGCAATGAAGCCAAGTAAGGCAAGTAAAAACAGTAGGAAGAGAACTTGGATCCCATTAAACTTACTCGGAAAGGCATTTAGTGTTCCAGGAATTTTAATCAACTGTAGCTGTTCATGAAGAAAAACCAAAAAGGAACCTACGCTTAGTCCAATTATAACCCCAATAGAAACAATAATAATTCCAAGTGTGACGAATATTCGATTTAAATCAGAGGGACTCATTCCTAATGAAAACATTGTATTTACCTGTGCTTTCTTTTCTAAAAACGTCATTGTTAATGACGCAGATAAATTGAATAGAGATAAAATAAACACGAAAATCAAAATGATAACCACAATGAGCTTCTCTGACTTACTTGTTTTAAAAATTAATGCGTTTTTTTCTAGGTTTGTTTTAATCGCAAAGCGTTCTCCAAACTTTTGAACAAGGGCATTTTTTATCGCATTTCTTTTTTTTTCAGAGGAACTTATCAATATACCACTCGCCTCGTTATTAAAAAACCCTGTTGCATATGAAAATGGAACCAATAAAATCTGTTCGTTTAGTTCTTTGTTGTATTCTATCGCCCCTGATACCTCTATTCGCTGTTGAAAAAACGGGGACTTACCAATACGGATTTTTCGGTCATGGCGGGGAATATAAAGTATGGCTGTCTCAGGTGTCAAATCCATAGAATGTAGCCCAAGCTTGTTTGCCAAACCAACACCAATTAATGCTTGGTCCCTTCCCGTCAATAACCTCCCGTTTATGAGATGTTTTGGGTTATTTATATTTGCCATATTATAAAACGACGGCTCCACTGCCCAAAGCTCCGCATTTGCCCATTTTTTTGCTTTCCTAACAATAATACGCTCTTGGATGAACACGCTTAGAGCGTCAACCCCCTCAATATTTTTGGTCTGCTTTATAATTCTCCGAAGAGAATCAATACTTAATTTTGATCCATTTTTAGGGACCATGGAAACCTCTTGATCAAATTCTGTATACATTCCTTCAATCATACCTTCGATGCCATTAAATGCTGAAAGCAGTATTACCATGGCTGCAGAAGAAATAAACATTCCTAAAACAGCAATCCAAGAAATAACCGATACTGCGGTTTTTTTTTGACGAGAAATCAACAGGTGTTTGGCTATAAAAAAAACGGTGCCTATTTTCACTTTTTCAATAGCTTATCAATCTGATCCGCATAATCCAAAGAATCATCTAGAAAAAACCTAAGACTTGGTGTTTTTCGCATGTTTTTAAGTCGGTTTCCAACCTCTCTACGAATTATACCAGTATTAGCCTCAATTGAAGCCAGGACAGCTACAGGTTCTGCATGTGCAAAAACACTAATATAACACCTTGCCAGAGATAAATCTGCTGTTACTCTGACCACGGTCACAGACACCATAGCACCTAAAGTAATTTCACTTGACTTCTTTAACAAAAATGACGAAAGCTCTTGGCGAATAGCCGCTTCAATTTTTTGTTGTCTAATACTACTCATTGGAGCAAAGTTAAGAATCTTCGCGGGGTGTTTTACCTTCTCTTAACTAAAATGTATCTTTGTGCTTCCTTGAAAGACATAAAAAAAATTATATCTTATTCTTTTGTATACAAAGGAACTGCTCTCCTAGTGGTGATTTGTAATCTCCTTTTCGTGTTTTTTAATCTCCTATCCTTAGTTTTATTTATTCCCGTTTTACAACTCATTTTTAGGAACCCGAGCCAATTACGAATACCCCATCATCCTTTAAATCCAAACTCTATCGTCGATGTTGGGAGATACTTAAAGGAGTTATACGAATTCCACATGGCTTCAATTGTAAAGCAAGACCCAGAGTTTGCGCTTATTCTTGTTTGTTTAAGTGTTTTTGCTGCCTTTTTACTAAAAAATCTATTCAGATATGGGGCTGTATGGTTTCAATCACAGCTTAGAATGGCTGTGGTCAGAGATGTGCGAAATGAGCTTTTTTACAAGGCCTTAGTACTTCCCCTGTCATTCCATTCCAATGAGCGGCGAGGAGATATTATGGCACGAATGAACAGCGACGTGGGTGAGATTGAAGTTGCGGTGGTGAGCATGCTTGAATTAATTTTCCGCGAGCCAATCGCAGTTATTATTAATATAGTTACCTTGATTTTACTAAGTCCTGAATTAAGTCTTTTCTCGTTTTTCCTTATACCTGTTTCAGCATTGGTAATTTCGAAAATCAACAAAAGCCTGAAAAGAACTGCCAAACAAGGACAAGAACAAACCGGGCTATTGTATTCTGCTATTGATGAGGCACTTAATGGTATTCGAATTATTAAAGCTTTTGGGGCAATTCATTTTATAAGAAGCCGATTCGAAAAGGTAAATCTATTGCATCAACGCCTTATAACAAAGACCTTTAGAAAAAAAGATTTGGCGCCACTTATTAATGAAACTATCGGTGCGCTCATTATGCTTTTATTAGTGTTTTTGGGAGGGTGGATGATTCTAAACCATCACAGCGGCGGACTGTCGGGAGAGGTGTTTCTAACTTTTATAATCATATTCTCTCAAATGTTACGCCCAATTCAGGGCATTTCCTCTTCTCTCGCTAATCTTGCAAAGGCACGAGTTTCATTAGATCGTATACAAGAAGTTCTTTTACAAGATGAAGTAATTGAAAATGCCCCAAATGCCATTAAAATATCTGGTTTTGAAAGTACGATTGCTTTTGAAGGTGTTTCCTTTTCCTATTCCTCTGGTCTAGTTCTTGAAGACATTACATTCGAAATTAAAAAGGGCCAAACTATTGCTGTAGTGGGTGAGTCCGGGAGCGGAAAATCTACCTTACTGGATTTAATCCCTAGGTTTCATGACCCATCAGAAGGAAGAATAAGCATCGATGGTAATGATTTGCGAAACATAGATATTCAGCATTTGAGACAAATGATAGGAATTGTTGCTCAAGACTCCTTGCTTTTTAATGCCACCATTTTGGAAAACATCGCTTTTGGAGACGAAAATCCTGATATAAAAAAAGCCGAGGCTGCTGCAAAAAACGCCAATGCATACGAGTTTATAACAATGCTAGATGGCGGATTTGAGTACAACGTAGGTGATCGAGGCAACAAGCTTTCCGGTGGACAGAAACAACGCATTAGCATAGCACGAGCTATGTACATAAATCCAGAAATTTTATTGCTTGATGAAGCAACGTCGGCCTTAGATACGGAATCTGAAAGACAAGTGCAGATTGCCCTTGACACCATAATGAAAGGTAAAACATGCATTGTTGTTGCACATCGACTAAGCACCATTATCAATGCTGATGTGATCGTCGTGTTAAAAAAAGGAAAAATTGTTGAAACCGGGTCGCACCAGGAATTACTTAAAAAACATGGCGAATATGCCAAGTTCTGTCAACTTCAAGGTATTGGTTTTTAAAAAAACTAAAAAAAACTTAACTTTTCACAACGTTTTCAATTATTATTCGTTGAATTTATATCATGATGGGGTGGCGTTTATTATTGGTGTTTAGTTTTCTAATCAACTTGTATTCAAGTACTGCTCAACTTATAACAACAAGCGGACAAGCCCCTCAGGGATTAGTGCAAAACATATTAATTGGGCCGGGCGTTACAGTTAGTAACATTCTTTACAACGGAAGCCCATCGGCAATTGGATCATTTAGTGCAAATGGTACGAACCTCGGGATTGCACAAGGAATTATTATGACGACGGGAACCATTTTAAACAATGGCGATGGGCCCCAAGGGCCTAACAACTCCCCTTCATCAGGCATAGATAATAATATGCCTGGATCGGGTATTTTATCAGGTATAATCCAAGGGACTCAAACGTATAACGCAGCTACTTTAGAATTTGATTTTATACCATATGCCGACACCGTTCGATTCAAGTATGTTTTTGGATCTGAAGAATATCCTGAATTTGCTCCTCCCAACAATTCCACCTATAATGATGTATTTGGATTTTTTATTTCTGGGCCGGGGATTGTGGGGCTTCAGAATATTGCTCAATTACCGAACGGAGGGGGCGTCGTATCGATTAATAATGTGAATGCCATTACAAACACCCTTTATTATAATGCCAATGGGGATGGTAGTATGGCCCCGTATAACTCCTCCCCAAATTACATTCAATATGATGGGTTCACTGATGTGTTAGAGGCGGTTTCTGCTGTTCAATGCGGCCAAACCTATCATTTAATCCTCGCTATTGCCGATGTCGGAGACGGGTCTTGGGACTCTGGGATTTTTTTGGAAGCAAATAGCTTGAGCTCTAAAACTCCTGTTGATGTTAGCGCCACCATTTCTCAACAAGTTTTTACCAATCCCGAGTGGATGGCAGAAGGATGTGTAACTGCAAGCGTAACAGTAACCCGTCAAAACAACTTGAACAGCCCCCTTTCAATTCCAATAACTATTGGGGGTTCTGCTACACAAGGTGTGGATTATTCTGGTATACCAAACGTTGTAAGTTTTAGTTCCGGACAAGCGGCTTACACGTTTCAAATCACTATATCTCCAGACAATTTAGCGGAAGGACTTGAGACCATTATTCTTAATTTCAATGTATCTGACCCTTGTGGTAATGTCACTCCCATTCCATTAACCTTATACATCCAAGATGTACCACCATTAACCTTAAGCCTCAATGACACCACTTTATTATGCCCGAATCAACCCATTAATTTAAGCGCTGTAATCAGTGGCGGTGTCCAACCATACACCTTTCTATGGAGCACCGGGGCGACCACGGCCTCGATTGCGTTTACCGCTCAGACCTCACAAACAATATACGTTCAAGCAACCGACAATTGCTCTGGAATCACCCTGATTGATTCTGCCTTAGTAAGTGTACCAGATTTTCCTCCGCTTTCTTTATCACTCTCTCCCGATGTAACTGAGATTTGCCCATATCTCAGCCATACGTTTTACAGCACCGTTAGCGGTGGGAGTGGAAATTACGCCTATTTCTGGAAAACAATTGGTTCTAATTCAATCCTTTCAACCACCGATAGTTTAACCGTTTCTCCAGGTAGCACAAACAGTTACATTTTAACAGTAACAGATGAGTGTGGAAACAGCTCAAACGATACTGTAACTTATACCATTATCAGCCCCCCACTTACCCTGACCATGTCACCGACTCAATATATTTGCCCGGGCGATAGTGCATTTGTAAGCGTAATGGCTACCGGTGGATATGGCGCTTATTATTATTTGTGGCCATCAAACGGAGCCACAACTTCTGGGATTTGGGTTTATCCAAATAGCACTAATAGCTATCAAGTCTTGGTTTCTGATGAATGTCAATCCTTTAGTGTAAGCGGATTTAGTCAAATTCAAATCGTTAAGCCCCTGGCTAATTTTACCATTCTCACTAACAATCCAACAGAGAACTTACCAACTTCTTTTTACAACCTAACTCAAAACGGCTTTGGTTATCAGTGGTTTTTTGGAGACGGAAGCGGTTCGTATGAAATTCATCCAACTCATACTTTTAGCCAATATGGAGAATATTTAATCACATTAATTGCTACCGATATAAATGGCTGTATAGATAGTATTACAAAACCTATTTATATTCAAGAAGAATTTTATATCTATATTCCAAACACTTTCCTCCCCGATGAAAACCGAATCAACGATGTGTTTTCTGGAAATTTCATTGGTGTTGAGTGGATTAATATTGAAATTTACGATCGTTGGGGGGAAAGGCTATTTTTCTCAGATCAATTGGATTTTAAATGGGATGGAACTTATAAGGGTGTGAAAGTGCCTGATGGGGTTTATTCTTGGAAACTGATTTACCGAAGAAATAAGCGACAAGAAGAACAGATTATCGGACATGTCACGGTGATAAAATAGTCGAATTCCCCCTAAGAATACGAAGAGTTATTGTAACTTCGCCTCCACTATGAAGAACATTCGTAATTTCTGCATCATTGCTCACATTGATCATGGTAAGAGCACTCTTGCCGATCGCTTATTACAAGCAACTAACACGATTTCCGAGCGTGATATGCAAGATCAAGCATTAGACGACATGGATCTTGAACGAGAACGAGGGATTACCATAAAGAGCCATGCGATTCAAATGAATTATCACCACAATGGAGAGGATTACGTATTGAATCTTATTGATACTCCAGGACATGTGGACTTTTCTTATGAAGTTTCTCGTTCAATTGCGGCTTGCGAAGGCGCCTTGTTAATTGTAGATGCTTCTCAAGGAATTGAAGCACAAACAATTTCTAATCTATACTTAGCCGTTGAACATGATTTAGAGATTATTCCCATTTTAAATAAAATGGACCTTCCAAGCGCCATGCCAGAAGAGGTGTCAGACCAAATTATAGATTTAATTGGGTGCAAGCCCGAAGAAATTATCCCTGCTTCTGGAAAAACCGGATTGGGTGTTGATCAAATTCTAGATGCAGTAATTAATCGGATTCCCTGTCCAAGGGGTGATGAGGATTCGCCGCTACAGGCTATGATTTTTGATTCAGTATTTAACTCATTTCGAGGAATCATTGCATATTATCGTGTTAGAAATGGAGTAATTAAAAAGGGGCAGAAAGTGCGTTTCTTTAATACCGGAAAAGACTATAATGCCGATGAAGTTGGGATTCTGAAAATGGATCTAGTCGCGAAAAAGGAAGTTAAAGCTGGTGACGTGGGATATATTATTTCTGGAATTAAAGCAGCAAATGAGGTAAAGGTTGGCGATACAATAACTTCAGCAGAA
>Ga0222714_10002001_pt1 | contig 22329 bp, 29 predicted proteins | sample C33_3DmetaG_FD_165048 | JGI IMG/M metagenome (GOLD analysis project Ga0222714, IMG submission 165048) | Estuarine water microbial communities from San Francisco Bay, California, United States - C33_3D | ecosystem: Environmental > Aquatic > Marine > Unclassified | place: USA: California...
TATTATGTTATTAGTACCGGTACACAACATGATAATATTTTAAATTCGTCTTAACTTTTATTACAATTCTACAACTAATATGTATTATCTATGTTGTAATTACCCAACGTCTACCAGTATCGGTAGGTTTGATTATCTCAGGGGTCTTCAGTTTGTAAACATCCCCAACTCTTTTGAGTTCATTATTGGAATAATTAACCAATTTGTCAATCAAATCAACCTGATCATCGATTTTTGGTGAAGTCTTAACCCTCTCATAAATATTCCGCATAATGTCTGACATAGTATTACGAAACATAACAAATATGTCAGATATTTCCCTATCCCTATTTAGAACCTTTTCGCGTTTGTGTAACTCAATCTTCATACGATCCTCATCAACTTCATCTAACATAAATTTTACACGCAAATCAGTATTTGTAACACGGACATTTCTATTGTTGCGATTGTATCTGGGTATAGTAACGTTACTGACATGTTGAATCAGTTGGTATAACATTGGAATATTTATTATCTTATCCAAATTCTTAGTACGGATAAGATAATCCAAATTTCTCAAATTGGGAAGACCCCCACACTCAATATCATTAGGATCCCTATCCATACCACCATGCTGCGCACGAAACTGTAAATAATGAGGGTTATGGATATTACCAGAAACCTTGTTACCAGTCTTCCAACTAAATGCAGTGTGACAGTCAGATTTTGTACACCACATCTGGTCACATCCATCAATCTTTGTTATAAGGGTACCGCATGATGGACAAGGTTTGGAATCCTTCTTTAAAAGCTTCATAGTCTCAACAGTTCCCTCATCACACTCATGATCATCACACTTCTCCTCATAACATCGATTACACACAGTTTTTTCACATATACCACAAGTCCATTTACTATCCAAAAAACCCTTACAATCATCCAATGGACACTTCTTAGTACGTACACACGTCTCGATACCTTCATGTTTAATCACGTTAATACCCATATCAAAATCATCCAATGCTCTTCTAGCTTTTTGGTATTGGTTCCATAATTTATGCTTCTCTGCAATAAGTTGCCGCCTCAACTCTGCATTCTTTTTTTGTATTTTCGCAATATCAACATCACCCTGGGTGAAGGGGAATAAAGCCTTTTCCCTATCAAATAATACATTCTTTCTATGATCCTTGAAACGCTTATCCAAAAAATTCTTTGAAAAATTATTACACAAAAATTCTCGATTCCATTCTTTATGACAATTCATACATTGTGGATCCTCGAAGGATCCGAGGATGTAAGTCTCACCGCATCCAATACATGATGTAAAATCACAGAAACCACATTTAACAGGCTGACGCGTCTTCTTGTTGAAATCCTCGCAACAAATGTTACAAGACATATTGTTGTTACTTTGTTTGTTGTTTGTTATCATAATTATTTCATTCACTTAGGTTTCTTTTGGTATACAAGACATACCTGCTGTTGTATACCCCCATTGACATGCGAGATCATTCATACTCACAAGGTTAACATCTGTACGATTACATTCTGTTGCAGATTTCCTATCACGACAGGGTTTTAAATCTTCATTGATGAGACCAGCTGTCCATGTCTTACATTCTGGTTCTACCCTAGCAAATTTATTACCAGGCTCATAATAACAATGTCTATGTTTCTCACATTCATCTCTAAGTTTAATATCGCCACATTGAACAGGTTTATCGATACATTTACTTCCATTTCTTGTACGAATTAATGAACATTCACCAGTAGTTTGACATTCGTCAAATGTCAAATTAATACAGTTTTTCGGGGAAGGTATTTCACCTTGTCTAAGAAACATTCCTTCTTCTTCAGGTTCTTCTTCGGGTTCTTCTTCAGGTTCTTCTTCGGGTTCTTCTTCAGGTTCTTCTTCGGGTTCTTCTTCAGGTTCTTCTTCGGGTTCTTCTGATTCATTTGATTCGTTTGATTCATTTGATTCATTTGATTCATTTGATTCGTCTGGTGTAGATATTATATAATATGTTACTATTGATATTAATATTAATAATATACCTCCTATTATATATCTTCTTTCCATCATACTATTATAATCTATAAAATATTTATACTAATGAAAAAAAAAATTTAAAAAAAATATTGAAAAAAAAAATAATATTTCTTTGAAAATAAAAAAAATTTTAAAAATATTTATCCTATGAAAATAAAATTTTTAAAAATATTTTTTTTAAAATTATTGAATCAAAGAAAAATTATTTTCAATATCTCTATTGATAATCTCAAAATCTATATCTGTAACACATGGATCAAATATATCTCCAAACTCATCACACATTTTACAAAATTCATTATGTTCACCGGGTTTATGATTATGTTCTAATGAAACCTTAATGACGGTTTCTTTTTTATTGGTCTTTTTCATCATCTTCTCTTGGGTAATCTTTACCTTTTCATCATAATTTTTATGTCTGGCGCAATATTTACCGTCACATTTGACATTAGCGCTGCATTCCTTACCCAGGGCAGTCAATGCCTTACATATGGGTATGTGACGCCGACAATATGAACTATCCTTTATGTTCTTATACTTGCAACCCTCAGTCAAACACATTTTTTTTATTGAAAGAAGACGGATGGATTTTCAAGTTTTTTGTTCAACTTAGGATTTATTAGGTTACGTTCCAAGTAATGAATGCACTCGGGCTCTTCGGAACGACCGGCCAACTCTAACATTAGTTTATACACTTCCCTCGGATTTTTATGAATTTTCTCACGTGTTGTACTGAAGCATCCCGTGTATGTTAGCTACAATCAGGCCATTTTTTTAATGGATGTGTACATGCTGAAATAAGATTTGTATCTTCTTGCCAATTATCATTTGATGTTTGTGAATAAAAAAAACAAGTATTTTTATAATTGTCATCAGGTACTTTATCATTTCTGAAACCAACACCAACCGCGTCAATTGCTATAGCCTGTTTACGACAATCACTTATATTATTACCTTTAGACTCTCCACTTTTACCATACTCATACATATTATTCAAGGTCCAACCAGACTTAAATTTACCAGAGGCAAAATTTTCTTTTAACCATTCTTCTGATCCTACTATTGCTGCTGCTATCACTTCTGATGTTTTTTCTGCTACTTCTAGTGTTGTTTCTGGATTTTGTTGTAATATTACGTCTAATGTTTCTGATTTTACTTGTGTTTTTCTATCGGCATCTGATAATTCATAATTTTTTATACTTCGTATTAAATTGTTGACATAATTAAAATTTGCTTCAGTTAATAATTCACTCATTTTGTCACTTTTTACGATATTAATTAAATAGTCGGGCGCCCTGTCGGAGCTACTTGTATGAGTAATAGATTTAAATTCATCTTCAGGAATAAACCTATCACCATACAAAAGATATTCTTTTTTATTTATGATAGACGTGTATGAAATTGCGGCATGATTTGGTAACATTGATATTACAGGTGCGTAAAATTTTAATCTACCAGGAACGTAATACATTCTACCTAAATCATCCTTATAATATAAAAATTCTCCAGGATTAGCAGTTGGTTTTATAAAAAACTTATTTTGTTCATTTACATAGATTTCCAAATAGTCTACTTTTCCAAATGTGACACTAGAAGTTAATTCTGAAATATTAAGTGGAAAAACTAAGGTTTCAAGACCAGATATTTCAACTACTCTTTTTATTTGTTCCTCAGTTATCCTGACGGGTTTTGGGGGAACGGACGACTGATCGATCAACATTCTTTTACCATTCGTATCATCAGATTCTTTAAAAACTTCGATCTGATTATTTGTAGTATCCGTGACAGTCATGCTAAAATATAACGATTTTCCAATTATATTTCCGTCTAGTGTTATTAAATTACTAAAGGGGGTAGCTCCACCGATTTCTTTCCCGGTTGCAAATGACATCGAAAGTTTTTCGAATTTCATAAAATATTTGTCACTCTCGGCGTCAGAATTTTTTGCTATCAATCTTTCCGCTACTACAACATCACCAAAATATAATTTCATATGTATGATATTAAATCTGTCATCCCATCCCAAACCGTTGGTCCAAGATAAATTAATTCTCATGTCCACATCTTCATTTAGAGTATAATTTTCTATGTTGTCATCATTATCTTGTCTTTCAATTGTAATTTCAACCTTTTGTAAACTTACAGTTGGATCAGTGCCTGACAATATATCCTTGTCCTTTCTAAAGAGATAGAATATTGCAATCAAAATAACAACACTTAACACTACATAAACCCACATCATTTTTATATACTAATATATTTTTTTAATAAATATTTCCCTGTATCGTTTCAAAAGTTATCTGTGGAACATCTACACTCTCTTCCTTCTTATAAATGAAAATATATAATATAAATAATATAATAATAAATATCGGTATCAGTATTAACATTATTATAATATTTATTTTTTTATTTTTGTTTTAGATTTATGATTTATTTACACACCACCGCCACCCCCACGCGGATCGGTAAATCTCACATTCAGGGTTGCTAGAACATTCTGCAAGTTTTAGAGAGTTACAATCAAATGGTGGTGCAGGTGGAGGCGCTGCATTTAGATAAATACCCATTAATCTCAAATACGATAAACTTAAAGTTGTGCTCCCCGCACCGGAAGGTTTTTTCATTGATATGTGATATTTATTAAAAACTGAATTATTAGACGCCAACGATATATATTTATCTTTTGTCTTCCATGTACCATCATATTTAAATAATTGCGTTTTCGTGTAACCGGATACACCATATACAGTAAATACGAGAGGAGCTTGTAGTACATTTCCTTTATTATCCACTTTATCCCAATCCCTGGCCTTCATAACCATATTTTTTAATATTATGTTATCCGGTAATGTAAACTCTATGAAACGTTCACCGCTAATGAACCATGGTATTACATAACACAAATCACTACCATGATCGGTGACAAGATTTTGAATACCCCAATTCAACTGAGATCCTGAACCTCTGAGTCTATAAGATTTACCATCTATATCGAACGTAAAATCATTTGTTTGATCATTATATTTTTTGTGATCAATACTTGTAGGAGGATATTCATTATATATACTGTCTAAAGAACCAAAAGTAATTTCGTAATCTATTATATCCGTTGTCAACGTTACGACACAAGATGTTAAATATACATAGTCCTTATCCTTTTTATAATATATTTCTATTTCATTAGAACCTACGATATTTGTTTCTGTATCTACTAAATCTTCGGAACTTATATTGAAAACTACGTTTGCAAGATTTGTAAGATCTTCTTTATTAGTGATTACATGTTCTTTATTATATTCAACTTTTTTTCCATCTGGGTTTAAATGAATTAGTTTTAAAGCTGTAACATCATTAAATCCTAAACCATTTTTCCATCTCAATTCTATAGTATAATTAAACTTCTTTTTTGTTGTGTAACTTTCATTCATTCTGATACTCATGAATATTATACATATTAATATAATTAATAATATGTACATTTTAATAAACTAACATATTTTTCCACCTCTAAGTCTCAACACTAAATGTAATGTACTTTCTTTTTGAATATTATAGTCACTGAGTGTCCTTCCATCTTCTAATTGTTTACCTGCGAAAATAAGTCGCTGTTGATCGGGAGGTATACCCTCTTTGTCTTGTATTTTTGATTTAATATTGTCTATCGTATCAGAAGATTCAACCTCGAGTGTAATAGTTTTCCCAGTGAGAGTTTTGACGAATATCTGCATATTGTATATATTAATATACATAAAACTTTAATATCTTTTCTTTGGTGCAGGTGGGCATTCAAGAGGTGGGTCTTTCATCACATATTTCCATATCAACTCCTTGATATCATTGGGTAGTGGTTCTGTAGCCTTGCAAAAAGACATTCTATAATCATCTGTTACTAGAGGGATAAAATCCATCATCATCCTCGAGTATCTCTAAAACAATTCTTTCGCCCTCTTCGTTTGAGGCTTCTATTATATTGTCTGGTTTATGTTCGAGAATTAAAATAGCCTTGCGAATATAGTCCATACACGTCGACATACGTAACTTAAGTTTAAATCACAATCCAAATAAATTTTTTTGATATAAGGTGGAAGTATTTTCCACCACAAATATTGATGCGATTCTTCGTAAAAATCTAGTTCAAAGTCCTGAGACATATATGTTAATATGGTTTCTTTTTTTTATATATATTTATTAAATGGTTTTGTCATTAAATGATCTACCAAAGAAAGTTCAATATCTTATGATAGATTCCAGATATGTAAAAGGAACTAATAACACGTTTACGGTTGATATGTCTCTGGAATCTAATGTACATCTGGAAGACCTTAATAGGGTGATAGGTTTAAAGATCATAGATTTCTATGCTATACAAGTAGGTGATAATGACGCAACTGGAAATGGTAATGTTGCAAAGTACATAGATGTGATATGCCCTGATATACCAAAGAGGGGTCAGATAATGGATGAAAGAAAGGGTCAGGTGTTAACCCGAATACCCTTAGAAAGAAGTTTTTCAGGAAGTAATAGTTTTGTATTAAATGATAAACATTGGAAAAGTTTTAATAGGAAAACAAACTTATTCAATCCAATTTCAATACAAAAATTACATTTTGAACTTTATGAGTCTCAAGGGGATGGTGACTACCACCTATTGAGTCCAGATGTTGGGTTCTATATGATAATTGAAATAATCACAATAGATGTAGAAGAAAAACCCGAAAATAAAGAAGATCAAATACTCGAAGCATTATATAAACTTATTGGAAAAATTGATGCATTGAATGAAAATGTAAAAAAAATTCCAGAAAAGGAAAATAAAGATGATTTAAAAAAAAAGAAATATCCTTTTAGTTATTTATTTTTAATAATTAGTTTATTAGTAGGTGGTTATATTTATTATGTTAATTCTTCTTCTTCTTAGTAATTTTTTTAGGTTTTACTTCAGTCCCATCTGAGAGTGATGGCTCTGGAACGGGTGGCTCCGGGGTGGGTGGTTCTGGAACGGGTGGCTCTGGTACTGACGGTTCTGGAATGGGTGGCTCCGGGGTGGGTGGCTCTGGTACTGACGGTTCGGTATTAATTTGATCTAATATTTTTAACAATTGTGAATATAGAACTTGTTTATTTATTCTTGATATATTAATTTCATCTTCTAACTCTTTTCTTAGACTATCCATTTATATATAATCATATTTTTATTCTAAAAATTTTACATAACTAAAGAGAAATGAATGGTACGTCCATATAATCTGAAGACTTATTCATAGACATGTCGTACACATTAATATTTACATCACCAAAATATACAAAGTCGTCAATTTTCCATACCTTTTCATTTATATTTCGTTTCGCATAATCAACAGCATTCCTCTTTTCGAGGAACACACGACGGTCGATGATAATGTTATTGACGATAACGTTTGCAACAAACATGTTTTGATTGATATAAATATTAATAAAATATGTCTAACTTAGTTAAAAAATAAGATACTTGAATATAAAATGATAACATTCATAGGACCTCCATTACTTTCCGGTATAGGTCAACATACCAAAAAATATATGGATTTATTTCCAAATAGTACATACAAGTTAATAAATGAGGATATACCACAATCTGATACCATTTTCATGTTTGCTTTACCTTTAAAGAATTACATAGATAGGATAGATGATATAAAGAAAAAATGTAAAAAGATCATATGCATGACTGTATGTGAGACTGAGACTGTTCATGAAGATTACGGATTATTATTTAAAAAATTCGATAGAATTGCCGTCCCCAGCGAATTTTGTAAGAATGTATTTTCTAAACAGTTCCCTGACACAACATTTTACGTTATTCACGCTCACATACCTAAGCCTATAAGTAAACCCTATGTATTCTATCATATAGGTAACATAATGGATCAGCGTAAAAATATTGAAAAGCTGATTAAAACATTCTTAAAATTGGATAAACCCGATACTAAATTAGTAATAAAAGCCACATGCATTAAACCCGTAAACTCAAATCATCCACGAGTCGAAATAATAAATGGTTTGGTTGACGAATATGATATGGAATATATACATTCAAGATGTGACTGTTACGTTAATTTCTCACACTCTGAGGGTGTTGGTATGGGAGCCATAGAGGCCGCGGTACGTAATAAACCCGTGATAATAACAGACTATGGGGGTCCCACGGAATACATAAAAACTCCTTATACTATAAAATGTGAAAAGACTAGTATAAAGAATGATGACTTTCTATTTAAAAGAGGTATGATATGGGGAGAACCCGACGAGGATCAGTTGTTGGAATTTATGAAGGATGCTTATGAAAAAAGATTAAATTACATGGATCATTCCCATACTATAACGTTGACTAATAGGGATAATATAATTGATGAATTTGTTGACGAAATTGTGGGTTGTATAGATAATTAAGTTTCATATATTATATGATTGGTTATATATACTATTAAACCTGTGACTATAGCACCTGATGATAACATTCCATCTTGTATTATAAATAATTTGACTATATCATCTATGAATTCTATATCTACTGGTTTTTTAAAAATTTTAGGTATCATCTTGGCCATGATGAGATATACAATCATAGATACTATTACTGGTCTAAGTGTTTCCTGATCGAACATTTCTAGATATTGACATTATTTATTTTGGGAATGCTACCTAGCACATTTTTTGTTGATACATTATGTTTTTTACAAAATTTACCACACACCGCCTTGAATTTACACTTTTCCCCTTTCATTGTAGTCGCCTGGCATGTTGTATTATTAGTCGTCAACTTCTCCACTACTTGATTTTTTGGAGGTTCATTCAAAAATACGATGCACCTAGATTTTTTCTTTTCTTCGTGTCTTTTGTATGAATTCTTTAGAACTTGAACACAATGTTGGAGCTCCATTTTTAGTTGTTTAAAAACTAAGATTATTGTTTACTTAGGTATGAAATTGAAATGTAAATCATTCTGTTTTCAATGTTGTAATCCACTTGAACCATACATAAGAACTCACGTTATTCGAAACAGACTCCAATTTTTTAGATATAGAAGAGTTAGGCCACTGTTTTTGGAAAACAATGCAATTTATTACAAATTTTTTGGAATAAATGTTAAAAGAGTATGTTTTGCATGTTTCAAAAATAAACCTAAGTACAATCCAAATATTCATTTTTCAAGACAATCCGGAACATTCAAACAAGATACCACCAATAAATCTAAATCCACAAAAGAAATTCTTTTTTGGTTTGACGGATTCTTAAGATATTTAAAAAATCAAAACAAAAATAGTGTATATTATGGTTGAACAGATACAAAAACTCACACATCTGGAGCACATTCTTAAAAGACCGGATTCATATGTAGGTCCAGTATCAAGGATCCAAGAGGAATATTGGGTCCTTAATAATGATCATTTTGAAAAGAAAAAATTGACATATTCGCCAGCCCTGTTAAAAATTTTCGACGAAATACTTGTAAATGCGATAGATCGAAACTCTCTTCACCCTAAAAATACAAATAATATTACTGTAAATATAATCGATAATTTTATAGAGGTTAAGAATAATGGTCCGTTGGGTGGTATATCAGTAAAAATGCACGATATTGAAAATATCTGGAACCCAGAATTAACATTCGGTCATTTACTCACTAGTACCAACTATAATGACAACCAAAATAGGGTAGTTGGTGGTAGGAATGGTTATGGTGCAAAACTTACCAATGTTTATTCATCTGAATTTCATCTAAATATAAAAGACGCCGAAAACAATATCGAATATTCTCAGATTTGGAGAGATAACATGAAAACATGTGAAAAACCAAAAATGAAAAAATATAACGCTAAAACATCATACGTTACCATAAAATTTAAACCTGATTGGAAGCTATTCGGTATGAATAATATAGATGATGACATAATTAAGATTATTGAAAAAAGGGTACACGACGCTAATGTATGTACTAGTTTAAACTGTAAAGTATCATTTCAGGATAAACAATTACCTAAATACCCACTCAATGTATATGCCAAAATGTATAAAAATACTGAAGAAATATGTTCAGTTTCCAATGAAAATTGGTCAATATGTGTATTACCCAATGACGGTTTTGAACAAATATCATTCGTTAATGGTATATGCACCACAAAAGGAGGATCTCATGTCGACTACATAACGAATATGATATGTAATTCAATTATCGAAGAATTATCCAAAAAAGTTAAACTGAAGCCACAACAAGTAAAGAATTGCTTTATGATTTTCGTAAAAGCTACACTCGTAAACCCATCATTCAGTAGTCAAGTTAAATCTGAATGTACGCTAAAAGTCAGTGAGTTTGGAAGTAAGTTCGAACTACCCAAGACCTTTACAAAAAATATTCTCAAAACCGATATTTATCAAGATTTAATGAACGTCGCGAAGATGAAGGAAATGAAAGAATTGAAGAAGAGTGATGGTGTTAGGAAGAATAAGATAACAGGTATTCCAAAATTGGACGACGCCAATAAAGCCGGAACTAATGAATCTGGTAAATGCACTCTCATAGTGACAGAGGGAGATTCTGCTAAAACTCTGGCAGTCGCTGGATTATCTGTAATAGGTAGAGACTATTACGGTGTCTTTCCATTAAGAGGAAAATGCAAAAATGTGCGCGATGCGAGTACCAAACAAATTTCAGATAACAAGGAGTTTAATGAATTGAAGAAAATATTGGGTCTTCAACAAGATAAAGTCTACAAAAACCTAAACGAACTACGATACGGTCGTCTCATGATAATGACAGACGCTGACGTAGACGGGAGTCACATAAAGGGTCTAATATTGAATATGTTTCATTACTTTTGGCCAAGTCTAATTGGGTTGGGATTTATAGTGAGTATGATCACACCTATAATAAAGGCCACGAAGGGTTCACAAACGAAATCATTCTTTGACGAAACATCATTCAGAGACTGGTACAGAGATGGTAAACCTGGATGGACAATAAAATATTACAAAGGTCTGGGTACATCAACTTCTAAGGAGGCTCGTGAATACTTTGGTAAGATTAATGAATTGACTGTTAAATTTGATAAGGATGATGAAACTGATAAATCCATAACATTGGCTTTTGATAAAAACTTTAGTGATAAAAGAAAGGAATGGATACTGAGGAGTTCTGAAAATAAAAATATAGAGATTGGTTACGGAACAATTACAAATCTTGGAATAACCGATTTCATTCATAAAGACCTGATCAACTTCAGTCTTTCAGATCTAAAAAGATCCATACCTCATATATGCGATGGATTGAAACCGTCACAAAGAAAGGTGCTATTCGCCTGCCTCGACAGAAACTTGAATAAAGAGATGAAGGTGGCACAACTCGCCGCATATGTATCTGAAAAAACATCGTATCATCACGGTGAAAATTCATTATCGGACACCATAGTGAAGCTCGCACATGATTTCGTCGGTTCTAATAATATCAATCTACTCGAACCGTGTGGTCAATTTGGTACGAGATTACTTGGTGGAAAGGATGCTAGTCAACCCAGATATATATTCACCAAACTCGCATCAATGACGAGAAAAATATTCGACGTTAACGACGATCAGATACTTCATTATTTGGATGATGATGGTAAATCCATAGAACCCGAATATTACATTCCAATCATACCAATGATACTTGTCAATGGTGCGGAGGGTATCGGTACAGGTTTTAGTAGTTTCATACCACCATTTAAACCAGATGACATACGTAAAAATATAAAAAGATTTCTTAATGATGACGTCTTATGTAAAATGACACCTTATTTCGAGGGTTTCACGGGTACAATAACATCCGATGGTAATGATACATGGATAGCCACGGGAGTGTACAAGGAAAAAAATGGTGCGATAATAATCGAAGAACTCCCACCTGGTAGATGGACACAGGATTTCAAAGAGCATCTCGAAACACTCATCGAGAAGAGGATTATTATTGGCTACACCAATAACAGTACTACGGATAAAGTAAACTTCGTCATTAATGGATATACATCTAACGATATTGTCAAGGATTTCAAACTACAAAAGGTTTTTCATACCAGTAATATGCACATGTTTCATCCCGAACATGGTATTAAGAAATACGAAACCCCCGAAGAAATTCTTTTAGATTTTTGCAAGATTAGAATCGGTAAATATATATCGAGAAAAAATAATATGATAAAAGTGATGACATGTAAACTAGAAAAAATCACCAACATGGCTAAATTTGTGGATATGGTGATAAATGAAAAGATAACAATTTTCAAAAGAAAAAAGACAGACTTGGAGAATGAGCTTTCTAAAAATTTCATTAAAATCGATGATAGTTTTGATTACCTATTAAACATAAAAACGTATCAATATACAATAGAATCTGTTAATAAATTAATGGAAGAGAGGGATAAAATGTGTAAAGACTTGGAGATGATAAATAAACTTACTGTTAATGAAATGTGGTTAAATGATTTAAAAATATGTTACTAATAATAGTAATGGAAGTAACAGGGCCACATGTTGGGGCAAAACTTTCTCTATACGCCAAGGGGCCGCAAGATGAATTTTTAACAACGGAAAAAATTCAAAATAGTTTCTTTAACAATGAATTTATGAACCATAGTAATTTCACAAAATTTCATACTCATAGAAGAGTTTATAAACCCTCTAATAAGAGTACGTGGCCATTTGGTGACACGATTAAAGTTGAATTAGATCCCAGAGGTATGGGAGATATGTTGGCGAATATGTACATAAGAATAGTATTACCACCATTAAATATAGATCAGTCACCGGTATCATTCTATGCGGATCAAATAGGTAGACATCTTATTGAAACGATAAAGATGAAAGTTGATGAGATTGAATTAGAAGAATATCACGCGGATTGGGGTATAATTTATGATGAATTATTTTTAGAGCATTCTGAGAAAAGAACAAAGAGGTTCTACTTGAATAGGACTTTAGCTGAATATACATCTAGCGTGCCATCGAATAATCTACTCATAAGTTTTAGTGACAAACAAGAAGTTGTAATACCTATTCCATTCTTTTTTTCTAGAAAATATGACAATTATGAAAGACCTTATTTTCCTTTATGTTCTATTTATAAACAAAAGTTATTATTTGAAATAAAATTCAGACCTCAATCATTTTTCACTAATAATCTATCGGATTTAACTATAGATAGTTTTGATATAATAACCGAAGAGATAACATTAACAAACGAAGAGAGAATATTCTTAACTAAGCCTAGAACATTGATAACTGATATAGTGATGAAACATCCATCTATAACTAATGATCTATATTTCAACACGATAAATCAGCAACTGGTACCAAAGATACCAGTAAAACTTTTAATGTGGTTCTTGAGAAGAGAGAGTTTTGAAGATGAAAATACACACGAGAGTAATGTTTTCGCAAACAGGTATAATTTTTCGGCTAATATTTATCAATCTCCCGCTAATTCATTTTATGAACCGGTCATGAAAAATGCTAAAATATTTTTAAATGGTCAGGCTTTGCCGAATATAAATAACACAGATCACACATACTTCAAATATATAGTACCTTTAAGTAACAGTATAAATCGTCCAGAAAAAAATATATACACGTACTCATTTGCTTTCAACCCACTTAAAGTAGAATCAACTGGTAGTTTAGACTTTAGTATGATTAAAAAAAATAGAACTACTTTAAATGTTGAAATAAACGATAGTTCTAATATATATAATTTGAATATATATTATAAAGGATTTAAAACTTTTAATTTTCAAGATGGTTTTTTATTAAATAAATAGTTTTTATTTTCATTCATATATTTTATTACGTCGTTTTTTATACACCATTTGATAAAATTTAATTGAGCCACTGTTGTAGAAATGACATTATCGTCACATGGTAGCTTATATTCAATTCTTTCCGTCCTACAAAATGGATCGAATAATTTTTTACTGTATCCATCTAGTGATGATTTGTAATTACAATGAACGGTAAATATTTTACCATCTCTAGTTTTATATCTAGTATGATATTTTTTACTATATGTAGTTATAAACCATTCTAAATTTCTAAGAGAAATTCCTCCAGATTTATTTAAAATTTTCAACAAAATGTCTCTATTTATTTTTTCTTTATAAAAATCATTTATAGAATTTAATAGAATATCCTGTTTATTCATTATATATAACAAATATTCATTTCTCTAAATTACATGCCGGACAATCATTATGAATTCTAAAAGAAGGAAATGGGTGATTATGAGAAATAGAAGACACGTTCTCCTTTATTTGGGGAGCTTGATTTTTATGATGTTTACAAAATCCACTATTATCACTAGATTTGCACTCACACAACTTTCCGTCTTGTTTTATACCGTTACAAAATTTCTTATCAAAATCGACCATCATTCTCAATTTATTTGCAGCCACGGGAATTTTCAAATCCTTGACGAGCTTTTCGTATAACGTTATTATTTTCTGATTTACACGTTTTTCAACCTCGTCCTCAGATATAGTTTTTTTTACAATTTTAGAGCATATATCTGATATTATTTCAGAGAGTTTATCTTGATTAATGAGTTGTAACGCAACGTCCTTCGATATCATTTTTTTGATGTCTTCCAGGTTACTCATTGTTGAATAGTTGTTCTATATCTTTATTAGTTTTCTTTTTACTAGATTTTATAGTTTTTTCTTTCTTAGGTTTAAATAACTCCGTAGTATCCCCGACGAGCGGTTCTATTAGATCCTTCACGGGCTTGATAAATTTATGTATATAGTAATAATCGTAATCTATTTCTATGTTATGCTCCTTAACATAATTTGGATCTTCCGCCTTTTCGAAAGCTCTCGCATTTTTGATATCGTTTTTAACGAGTACATAAGATACTCTATCACCTGTCCCTGGTTCTGATCCAGGTTGACGTTCCATCATCTTATTATGTACACACACATGTGCCCGGTTTACATTTTTCACGTCATCATGACCTGATTTTATCTCAACATCAACCCCATTAACCTTATATTTTGACGACAGCGTTTGACTTAATATCAACTTTTCCATAGGTACTTTACCAGATAGTAACTCTTCACCCCTCTTCAGAGCGAGTTGTATTGGTTTTTCCTTATCCTTCGAGTCCAGTATAACATTCAACAACTCTTTACACACGTCTCTAACGTATTGAGTGTTATCACGTCGCACCAATTGAAGACCCTTAACATCTATGTAATCCATGTTCATTTTGTGATCCTTCATAGTCCACAACTTTGCCGCGTATCTTTTTTTAGAATATAGAAAATATGGATAATAAACCTTTTCCAGTTCCAGATTATTTGGTTTTTTGAATAATTGTGTACATTCATTTGCCGCCTTCTCACCCAATTCCCAGCTGTATTCCAGAGCTTCTTCGCCAGTTCTATTTCCCACATCAAATTTAACCATGACTGAATCTGTGTCCCCATATATGACTTCCGAACCCTCGAAATTACTTTCGACATAATTTTTAGTAGTTTCTATCATCTCTCTACCCTTCATGGTAACCGAAGAGGCTATCCTCACTTCTGGAAGGAAACCTTTACTCACGCCGGTAAAACCATACACAGAATTCATTGAAATTTTATAAGCCAACTGTTTTGCGTTATACATCTGCTTCTTATATCCAGTACTTGAAGCCATGTCCTTTTTAGCTTGCTTTCTAAAACTTTTCAATTCTGATAATATACTCGGTAGCACGCTTCGAACGTCCTGTACAAAGTAATTTTCACCTATTTTTTCATATTTCAAATCTGGATACTTAGCTATATCTCTCTCGGATATTAGAGTGGAATAACATAAATTATGGGCCATCATAATAGATGGATACAGACCCTCGAAATCGAGGGCAGTTATCGGTTCGTAATAAGCACCAATTTTAGCTTCCAACACAGTGGCGCCCTCATAGTTGACTTCTGGTGTGGAAACGTTATCATAGGTTGTTGATGGTACTATGTATCCCATTTCTTTTGATTTTTTAACAATCTGACTGTATACTTTCACTTGTTGACCCCTCTCAGATAAATAATTTATAGGAACCCACGTAGCCTTAGCCATTTCTATCATGTTAATGACAGTACAAAGTTTTTTCATGAGTCTATGGGGAAGTATAGTGTCCTTAATACAATATTCAGCAACCCTTTTTAAACCCTCAGGATCACCTGATTTGTATATAGAAAACATCTCTTTGGGTGAAATATCTATTTTTTGATCATTCAAGAAATGCTTAGATACGTTATCTAGTTTATAAGAATCCAATTTATATTCTTTCTTAATCTCTTGAAACATGTCGAATGTAAATATACCGGGTATTTTCAGTATGTTAAGATCATTATCTCCTAGAGCGCTAGAGTAAAGCTTCTTCTTTACGATTTTAGTATCCTCCTTGACCCTTTCTATGCATCTATTCATTGGTAAACAACTCTTTTTAGTATTTAGAAGCTTATAACGTTTATCCAAGTACTCGAAATCAAAACCAAACACATTCCATCCCGTGATAATGTCTACGTTCTCAATCATTATGAATTTACAAAATCCTTCAATCATGGTCTTTTCATCTTCATAACACATTACATCATCCTCATCTAATTTGTTAGTTTTTTTAGACGTAAAGCATATTTTTTTGTATATACCATCTTCACAATTAATCTTCTCCAACGATACAGCAATCTGAAAGCATTCATCATCCCTAACATCTGCATTTGGGAACTCTCCAGTGGAACTGTAACACTCTATGTCTATCGAAGCTATTACAAATGGGGCTATATCATCCATGTCAACAGGTTTCAGATGTTTTTTGTAATTTGTCATTTTAACATCTGAAGCGAAATTCAAATCACACTTTGAAAATATCCCTTTCGAAAAATTATTTTCAATTAATTCTATCCAGCCAGTTGATTTTATTTTTGTATCGTGCATAAATTTCAGAATTGGATCTAGATTAGATTCATATGTTTTTATTTTTTTACTGAGTGTTTTTCTATTTAAATACATTTGATATAGATTATCGAATTCCAGTTTCTTATATTCAGCCACATCTTCCTGATACCCAATCAAGCATTTATAACTCTCAGTACTAATTCTTACAGGGGTTCTATCTAGTATGTCTTCTACAACTGCATAATCAGAGTTTTTTATATAAAAGAATGGTTTGTAGTGAACATTAACACAAACAGATTCACCCAATTTAGTCTTTCCAAATATGATGATATAATGTTTGTAATTTATATCCTTGGATAACCAATTAAGTGCTTGAAACAGTACCATATTTATAGTATGTTATATGTGTAAATTTTTAATATCCTTTATTAATAAATGTCAGGCGCTTTAATCGATTTGGTAGCAAAAGGGGCACAGGATGCTTACATCACCGGTTCACCGGAAGTTTCTTTTTTCAGACAAAATTACAAACGTCACACGAATTTTTCAATAAAACCAGAAAGGATCGATTACATAGGAACTTTCGGATCGTCAACCGAAGTATCTATTCCTATCAAAACAAAGGGTGATTTACTCTCTTATGTATGGATAGAAGCCGTTAACATATCTAATGTATTAACTAATAGTAATGCTTTATTCTCGGCGGGTTCTAGCGATCAGACTGAGTTCTCTCTTCATATAGGTGGACAAGAAGTCTGTCGTATGGATTCTTTGTACATCCAGGGAGTACATAATGTTTTATATAAAGACTGCAGCGCTAAGGCTTCCTGCGCGGTGACTACGACCGAAGTGAGTGATAATGCTAAGGGTACCACTCAAGCAGCGGACCATTTCATCATACCATTTTTCTTCTCAGATGATTGGACAAAGTCTCTACCACTTTTGGCTCTTCAATATCATGAAGTTGAAATAAGAATCAAATGTAGAAATGGTTTCACTCCTGTTACCACACCAAAGGTTTATGGTAGTTACATATATCTCGATACAGTCGAGAGAAACCATTTCATAAATATGGAGCACGAGATGTTAATCACACAGGTACAGAAACAGGATGTTGATGGCGATCAGATAGATCTCACGTATTTTAATCATCCCGTCAAGTCGTTACATATGACAACTAAAAACGTAAATGGTTATGGCTGGGGAAGTATAAGAAGATGGGAAAGTTCTACCCTATACATTAACGGTGTTCCTCTTTACGAGGATATGTCACCTGCATTTCATCATAACGTAGTTCACGAGATGCACACGTCTGTGTTGCCACCCAGTACATTAGATGTATTACCGTTATTTTCTTGGCCATTCTGTCTTACAATGAACAAGTCGCAACCCACGGGAACTTTGAACTTTTCTAGAATAGACACTGCTAAATTATCATTTATAGATAAACAAGGTACCGCAAGCACTGATGTTATATACGCGGTCAACTATAACATTCTCAGGATAAAGAATGGTATGGGTGGTGTTGCATTTGGAAACTAAATATTATATATTATATTAAAAATGATAGTAATACCTGTATTTATACCAGTTGTAGACCCAGTTAGTGTCGCTACGTCATTCTGTCTAGGTGTAGCTACCACAACAACAGTAGTATATGGTTATAGTAAGTTTAAAAAAACAAAAGAAAAATTAGCCTGAAGAACCAAAACCCCTATCTCCCCTTTCAGTGTTTTTAATAGTATCGACTTCTATTATAAAAGGCGTTTCACATCTCTCAATAATAATCTGAGCAATTTTATCTCCCTTTTTTATTGAGAAGTCTTCTTTACCATGATTAAACAATACAACCTTAATTTCACCAGTATAATCTGGATCTACAACACCCGCACCAACATTTATACCATTCTTAACAGCTAATCCGGAACGAGGAGCAATGCGACCATAAATATTATTACTCGGAAAACCCATAGATATCCCTGTAGTGACAACACCTCTTTCATTACTATTAATAACAATGTCAGCATTACTATAGAGGTCGTAACCAACTGAACGTAAAGTCGCCCTAGTCGGAATGATAGCATTGTCATCAAGCTTCTTAATTTGGAGCTCCATTTATTAAATAAATATTTATACCTTTATACCTCTTCATTCAACATTAATCCCATCGCAGCGTAATTATGGAGATCCAATAGTGTATCCTTAATAGTCTCGTCATCGACCATGGATATATTATTTTTCGTTATGGTCAAGCATCTGTTTATCTTGTCTTGTATACGCATCAAGATACCGATGACACCATAACTTGCAAATGCATCTCCGTAATCAGCATTTTTCTTTTCAAATAATTCTCGTGCTTCATCTTGAATTTTTTTCAACTGTTCGACACGTGTAGCCATTTTATATATGTATATAAATGTATCTTTAATTAAGTTGCTATTACATGACTCACTTTCATTAATTTACCTCTAATATTTCCCTTAAATTTTCGTCTCAATAAAAATTTAAGATCCTTTCTTAAAAGTATTTCATACTCGTTTGAATATTTACTAGTTCCAATTAGAGGAAGGCATCTAGTACCAGGTAATAATGTAACGACATTAAAACAGCACCCTTTACCAGCAAATGTTCCTAAAGCCACGTCCCACGACAAGCTTGTCGACACATAACCTTTATTCAAAAATATCTCATTTTTAAAATTTTTGTTGAATGCACTCTTCGTAAAAAATGCATCTTTAACACCTCTAAACACTGTTAACTTTTTTCCAAGTGCCGGAGCCTTGGCCAGCACACCGTCAAGTGTTTTGATCAAATTTTTTATAAGAAAATCGTAATGGTGTTTTTTAAATTTAACTTCATTAAAATCTGTTAATATTTTAGTAATCGTACTGACTGTGAGGGTCCTAGGTTCTTTAATCAATCTTATAATATTAGTTTTATTAGATTTAATAAAATTTTCGTCAACTTTACCAAACACATCATCATGTACAGAATAACCATTTCTATTTTTAACAACCATCTTTAAATATTCATAAAATATCGTTAAATTATCGATATTATTATAATTGAGAGGTATTCCCCTTTCTGTCAAGTTCATATACACATCACCTTTATGTGAATAAGATCTGAGAGACCATAATTGTCCAATATCTAATCCTATAATATAATTATAGCATTCAGAGTACCATTTATGATCAAAATTGTATGCACTGTCCAAGTCTATATTTAACGTGCGAAACAACTGCAACATGGTATTTGTGTTTTTTCCATAATCATATTTCAAGTTTGTACTGCCTATAGAGAAATTTTTGGGGTTGAACAAAAATATATCACTATAAGTCTGAAGCGAAGCAAATTTTAAATTTATTATTGAATTGTAACTTGTATCTGAATATTTAGTATAAGTCGGTTTTACCGCCGGTGGTGCGATTAACATCTTTTTCATGAGTAAATTTTTCAATACCATTTTAGCTTTTTTGGTATCCATTTTAGGTTTGAGTGTTTGAGTATTTTTAGTCACAGTTTTAGGTTTTATAGGTTGTTCATTAAACACGACTTTATTTGGTGATCCGAATATAGCATTTAACAATTTCTTACCAGCTTTACTATTTTTATTTGCTTTTTTAACAACAGGTTCTAATAATTTTTTATTTATTTTTTTATCTTTTTTTATCAATATTAAAGAAATTTTATCCTTTTGATCGTCGAACACAGACGGATCTTTTTTGAGAGCTTTGTAATATGTTTGACTACCAATCTCTACGCATCTTTTAGTATTTTTATTGTATACTTTTTTCGGTTTAGGACATTTTAATCCTGGTTGTTCTGTAGGTTTTGGTTGCATGAACTTCATTATCTTTTTTTCATACACATCGAACGATGCCGGATTTTCTTCTAATATTTTGAAATACTCGTCACTACCTATGTTTACGCATTTTTTATATTTTTTAGAATATACCTGATGAGATGGACAGGGTATCTTTGGCATTTATATATGTTAATTTTTTTTTTGAAAACTATAAATATGGAATTACATATAACAAACACAACAGAACCTTCTGACATAGATATGTTTTTCACTGACTTGTGGAAGGATAAAAAATCTAAAAAATTAATAATAAACGCATCTAGATGTGACATATCACTGAAACGTGTATTATCTATAAGACATGTACTTGATAAACATAGAGAAAATTCTAGAAAATACATAGAAAACACAACGATATATCTAAAATCTAAAGTATTGGTGAATATAGTTAGATTAGGTTTAAAGATAATAGGTACAGAAAGACCCGTCTATCTAAGGTCTTTATCAGAAGTATAATACGTTTTACCCTTCATGACAAAACTATAAACTCTGGCCCACCCCCACGCCTGTGGAGAAGCTCCAGGTCGGTGTCCCGTTTTCCACGCGGCAAGTCCTCTATTAAATATAGTTTTTAGAGTTTTTTTAGGTATACCTGTCGACTTTGATATCTTATCGAAATTACCCTTATCACCTGGATATTTTTTATGAAATTTGGTTGTGTACGTGGATGGTTTAGTCTTCATACCGACATCAGTCTTGAATGGTTCATCGTCCTTTTTTAACATTTTTCTATATCTGGTTTCTATGTCACTTTTTGACCTAAGTCCTCTAAAATATTTCAATGGTGCATAAACCTTACCCAGACTTTTTCTAAGTCTCGAAGTTTCTTTTTTAATCTCTGAATCTTTTAACATATATATGGAGGTTACATTTAATTACAGAAAATGGGCAGAGGATAACGAAGTGTCTGTCCACTCATATGATGTTCATAGTGATCTGGGTGTCACAGTATACGATGGTTATGATGGACACGAAAACTATATACCACCTTCTAGGGCGATATCATATCTCACCTATAAACCAAAAAAAAGAGAACATGATAAATGGGGTACACAAGAAAAGGTTGAATTGATGAACGAGTTTTATAGATGGATTTCTAATCAAGCTGAATTTCATCAGAGAAGTGAAAGTAATATCATACGTAAACTTAAAAATATAATCACATATTTACAAAAATGAGTCTTCGCATTATCATGGGAAATATGTTTTCTGGTAAGACCACAGAACTCATAAGAGTTCTTAAAAGATATAACTCTATTGGTAAAAAAATATTGGTAATAAATTCTTCAAAGGATGTTAGATGTGACGATGAAGTACTCAAAACTCATGATAATGTAAAGTTTAATTGTGTAAAAATTGATAACTTTGAAAATATAGATATACATCCGTATGATATAGTAGCGGTCGATGAAGCACAATTTTTTACGGGATTGAAAGATTTTTGTCAGATTTGTATGAATTATAATAAGATAATAATAATAGCTGGATT
>Ga0222714_10002003_pt1 | contig 22305 bp, 25 predicted proteins | sample C33_3DmetaG_FD_165048 | JGI IMG/M metagenome (GOLD analysis project Ga0222714, IMG submission 165048) | Estuarine water microbial communities from San Francisco Bay, California, United States - C33_3D | ecosystem: Environmental > Aquatic > Marine > Unclassified | place: USA: California...
GGACAAATTCTACCGCTTTGTAAGCAATGAGTTTCAATACCCTCAGCGTTGCTTCGAAGAGGGGATCAGTGGCTATGTGATGATGCGCTTTGTGGTGGAAATTGACGGCCACATCAGCAATATCAAAGTAATGGAACAAACCGAGGCTTGCCCCGAATTTGTCCAAGAAGCCATACGTGTTTTGAAAAAGTCTCCGCGTTGGAAACCAGCCATGAACGGTGGCAAAGTGGTTCGCTGTTATTACCAGTTGCCGATTTCGTTTCAGTTGGAGTAAGGCAATTTAAACTTCGTAACTAACAGGTAATCCTTTAAATGTGAAATAATAATTATACCCTTGAAAAATGGGAATTAATGAAAATTTCTAGTAAGAAATTATTGCATTAGTGATATTAAAGTTATTAATTTGGCTTAACACTAATTAATAACCAACCAATTACACTATGGAATTAACTTTACTAACTTCATGGGTGGGGCTGTATTTTTTAAGCCTTGCCTATGGCTCCTTGACTGGAGCAAAACTCCCGCCGGGCATGAACGCAAAAGAGATGCTGGGCAAGTTGAAAGAAGGCTCAATGGGCTGGATGATCTTCCTCCCCTTGATCGCTTTGTTCGCTCTTCTCTACAACATGGGTCAAACCATTGTTTGGGCCGTTGGAGACCTTTTGGGTCGCCTGGCCAGATTCTCCGTTTCGCTGATCAACTGGATTTGGAAAGAAGTCGTGATCGCCGGCGGATACTTATTGTGGCGTCTATTTTGGCACTACATCGTATTGTGGCCTTGGAGAATTCTTGTAATGGCCTTTGCTGCAATCAAACCCTCGTTCAATTGGGTTCATTACCGCACAGCGAGCATTGGTTTGTTTGCCGCGGTATTCTTGGTTTTCGTTGGCAACACCTTGGTGGACCAATGGGGCTTGTGGAATGGATTGCAATCCTTGTTCATAGCCTTGTCTCTGTTCCCATTGGGTGGGGCATTGGCCCAAATTACCAACGATCTGCGCAAGAAATCTAGCCTGAATGCTCAAGGTGCACAGCGCAAGTATTGGACTGTATTGGGCTATGTAGCCGTTTATTTCTTGGGACTTTTAGCCATTCAGGCTTTGGTAGTCTCCATTGGCATGCAAACCAACTTTGCCTTTGCTTTGTCTTCGTTGTTGATAGGCGGTAATTTGTTGGCCAGCATCTTCTTGATTATCAATGGTGCTCTGCTGGTATTCACCTTGAGTGCCTTGCCCAATTTTGCCCTGGATTACGACGGTGACCACAAAGGCATGATGAAATCTTTTGGGGCTTACCTATGGCAAACTTGGGCCCGTTATGGCTTGGGTGCTTACGCCTTCTTAGTGCCTGCCGCTATTGTTTCGTTGGTACCAACCTTGATTACCGAAGGAATTTCGTACTCTGCTGGAAAAGCTACATCCGTGATCTATGCTGACAAGATTGCAAATATGGAAAGAGCTTTAGAGGACGGCAGCGATGCAAATTACGCTGACTGGTTAAACAGGGATTCCATTTCCGATGACTCATTGGCGATACTTATGGCGGCTGATGTTGCAAGAGCAGCTGACAAAGATGCCCTTGCCCTGGTTCGCGTCAACGCCTCTTATTTAGATACTTTTTATAATAGCCATTCTTCGGGTATAGGAGCAACTCCCTTAGGGGCTTGCTTAGGTCTTTTCGATTGGTACGGCGGAAATATGGCTCTCATGGAAAAAGCGCCTGATTACGATTCTACTTCGGCGGCAGCCACTTTTGTTGATACCACTGAAATGGTCAATGAGGTTTCTCAAGCCAAATCAACTGTTGGTGCTTGGGAAGAAGAAATTGCCCGTCGCTCATCCATTCGCGATATGATATGCAATGGTCCTTCTGAAGATGAAGCAACCCCGGAAGATAATACCGTCGCGGCTTCTGATGAGCCGGTGGCCAGCGAGGATGAAATCGATGCTTGCGCCAATGCAAATGCTGAAGTGACGGATGCAGAAAACAAAATGGCCGATGCCGAAGCTCAGGTGGCTCGTGTAGAAAAGATTCGCACCCACATCGACGGCTTGAATGCAAATTCAGAAAAGGCTGCTGCCAATGCATTAGGTGCTGGATCTTGGGCCAACTTCTTTGGGGGCATTTGGATGATTCTCTTGGTTGCTCTGTCTTTGGGTATGGCTGTTTCTTTGTTCGCACATTTGAATGCGTCGATATATGGAATCAAGGATGACAAATCAGGCTGGTACATCAGCGAGGAAATAGCGGCAGCTCATAAAGCCAGCCCTAATCAACCCTTGTTAGGCATCATCCTGTTCTTACCCTTGTTTAACCTATTTGTTTGGGCCTCTGATTATGTTCCGTCTTATGTACGCGATACCGCCAATGAGCAGCTGGAATCGGTCATGGAGATGATTACTCCCCAAAACTCATACTTCTACAGCCCTGAACAAATGATGGATCGGGTAGAACGCGAGATGCGCGGTGTTTTGAACATGCCTGAATCTTGCTGCGAAGAAGGAGAAGGCGAGTCCTGCAGCCCTGAAGAAGCTTGTGAAGAATCAAGTGTTGATGATTCTGAAGAAATGGGTGTTGAAGAAACCGTTCCTGAAGAAGATGCGGCAGATGAAATGGAGTTTGATTTTGAGGAACCCGCGCCAGCAGAAGATTATGACTATGGATTTGATTCAGAATAGTCTGAATTGACTCATACGTAACTATTGAGTGTGATTGCCCGCGGCCTTTAGGCCGCGGGCTTTTTTTCAATCAAATCGTGCAAGTCGTTTTGTATACTTGCGCCATGAGATTTGCCTTCATGAGTTTGATGGCCTTGGGCTTGACCTGGGTCACCGCTTGCAAAACAGAAGATCCTACACCCGTTGACGGTGGTAAGTTCGAGGTGAAAATGACCATTACTCCTGCTTTGCCCGACAATGCGCAAAGTGCGGCTTCGCTGTCATCCAATATTGGTTGGTTGATCAATTCTGCGGGTGGGTTTTCGAGCAAAACCTCAACGTCTTATGATGTGAAATCAGCCGATGTGGTCAACATGAACATCAGCTTCAGCACAGATGAATACATGTGCCGCGAGGTCAAATTGGAAGCTATTTTGAACGGCAAGGTGTTCAAGACCGGCAATTTTACCATGGGTATGGCCAACCCTTCGGTGGGCTGCAACCATGGCACGACGGCCAATTGGGCCGTGGCCATTCCCTAAATTCGCATCATGAAATTGCGCATTTGGGCCTTGTTGTTGTTTGCTTGGGTCACGACGGCTTGGTCCCAAACGGGCCTTCCCAAAGAGGTCGTTCACTTGAAGAATGGTTCTGTTTTGCGCGGAACCATCACCGAATGGGTGCCCGAAGTGAGTTTGACCATTCAGTTGGCCGATAACTCTGTGTTCGTGTGCCCCATTGGAGATGTGGCCAAAGTAACTCGGGAATTTGCCCCATCGTCTTCAGAAGAGCCCAAAGTGCTTCGCGCGGCGCCTGTTTCTCAAGAGTTTGAATTTTTCGCCTCATTGGGCTACGGCATCAGCAGCGGCAAGTACGGATTGGATGTGATGAATTTTAACATGGTTTACGGCAAAAACTTGACCTCGGCCCATTTTGTTGGTGGGGGTACGGGTTTGCGTTATTTTCTTTCAGACAATGAGTTTGCCATGTTGCCTGTATTTGCAGAATACCGATATAGAATGCAGAGGGAATCCATCTCGCCATATGGCAGAGTGGCTTTAGGCTATTCGTTGAATACTCAAGGAATTGAAAAGTCGGGGGTATTGTTCAATCCTAGAATAGGGGTTGAATTTCCGGCCGGCTTGGCCCGAATATGTTTCGATATGGGTTACCAGACCCAACAGATGCCCTTTCCATTTATTGAAAATTGGTCTCTAGTAGAGCGGTTCAAGAATTCGGAAGCCCTTTGTTTCAATTTGGGATTGGTATTCTAACCCTCATTTGGCTCATGAGGGTTAACTTTAGGCTATGAAATTGGCTCGTATTGGAATTGTATGCTTCCTGTCTTTTTTGGCAACAAAGTTAGGGGCACAAACAAGCGCCTGTGCCCTTTCTCCCATTGCTGTTGAAGACCGAATTTCCGAATCTGAAGAAGCCGTTTGGGCAGAAGAATCGGGTCGTTTGTGCACCTGGGATGACCAGCATAAAACCCTGGTAACCCTGCATAGAATGGATATCAAGCACCGCTGGATGGGATCCTCAAGTGCCGAGCAAATATGGGTTCTAACCGAAGGTGGTCAATTGGGTTCCTTGGGAAGAACCGTTTTTGGAGCGGCTCAAATCAATCCTGGTCAACAAGGCGTTTTCCTGCTAAAAAAGGTGGAAGGTCGAACCTTTGAAAGGCAAAATCTACCCCTGGTGTACGAGTTGGTCTGTGGGCCACAAGGGCAGTTTTCACTCACAGAGGGTGAGATGATGGACTGTTGGGGCGGTGTCTCTGAATCGTTTGAGGCTTTTCAATCGCAGTATTTTTCACAGTCTCCCATGGCATCGCTCAGCGATGTACCCTCAAAGGTTGGGGCAAGGGCCAACGCATCCATTGCAAGCATGAGTCCGAATCCGATTATTGGGGGCATGCAAACCTTGACCATTGAAGGTTCCGGTTTTGGGGCTAATCAAGGCAATTCATACGTGTCATTTGCGCGAGATGGGGTTGCCTATTTCGATGCCAATACCGCCAAGGGTTTTGTATACAAGAGCTGGTCAGATAGCAAAATCGAGATGGAGGTTCCAGAAACCTATAGCGGCAAAGTGCGCGTCTATGTGAACGGCATTTATGGAGAGTCGGCTGATGTCTTGCACGTCAAAGCCAATGTGGGCACGGCCACGCTCAATCCTCGGGAATACTTCCATTTGTGGAATTTGAACGAGAACGGCGGCCATACCTGGTACATGCGCCGCGACCTGTACAACAACGCCGAGGCGAGAGCCTGTATCGAAGGTGTCTTTGCTGAGTTTCGGTGCAAAACAGGAGTGAATTATACCTTGACGCGCCAATCCACCTGGGTCAAAAGCGATTTGGGCGATGGCGTCAATGCGTTGATGTTCGATAGCGTTGGTTACGAGCTGCCCAATGGGGTCGTGGCTTACTATGAGCAACTTTGGTATTCCTGCATTCTAGGGGGTCGCACCTTTTACTACGTGGTAGGTCAAGAATTGCGCATCTCCAAACGCTTTGATTATTACTATGGCAAAGGCAGCATTCCCCAAGGTAAAAATGCCAAGCTGTCTTATGTGCTGTTCCACGAATTGGGACATTCGCTTCAATTGGGTCATGTCAATGAAGATGGAGAAAGCATGCATCCGGTGGTGCAAGCCTTGCCAGCTGACAATTGGAACATGCGTGATACGCTGACCACCTTTGATGTGAAAGCCGGGCGCTATTTGGTTCAAGAGTCTCAGCAATTTGATTTTCGAGCCTGTGGTGTCAGCCCCATGTCAACCATTAGCAATTGTGCCGATGTTTATGGTGAAAACGCCGGCTTGTCGCTATCAACAACCCGCCTAACACTGTCGGTTTTACCCAATCCAAGCCATGGAAGAGCCCAGTTGATGATAAATGTGGATCGCCCCGACGCACTAGAGATGAGCATCGTGAATGCCTCTGGTCAGCAGGTTTATCAGGCCTCCCTTCAAGGCGATCAACACAGCTTACCCGATTTGCCTTCAGGACTGTATTTCATTTCAGTGTCGGGCCAGGAATTGCTCGGATTCACCCGCTGGGTGGTAGACTAAGCCGTTGGTGGCTCCTTTCTTGATGTGCTTTACGGATTTTCCGTAATTTCCCAACTACGGGTTAGTTGAAACCCGTAAAAGTTGGCCGGTTTTCATTTGCGATCTCTGCGAAATTGCTGTCAACCAATTCCATGAGTTAATGAATTACTACTTAGCCATTCCTACAGTTGAATTGTCAGATGCCTGTGAATTTCTAGCCGCTTCTCTTTTGGTCGGTTTATTTCCTCTTTTGTTTTTCTGGGCTGGGGCTATTGGAAGCCTGTCAATTATTTATGACCGCCTCAGTTTGCGAGGTTTGGGATTGTTTTCATTGGCTTTGTTCTTGGCTGTTATATGGGTAGTATTGTTGGTGTCTATCGTTCATAAAGGAAAGTTTGAAAACCGAGATGAATTGCTGATACTAGGACTCTGCGGTGGCTTGTGCTTGGCCGCATGGCGAATAGGAAAATGGTAAAAATTATAGGCAATGTTCTGCTGCTCGCGATGGTGTTTTTGGCTTCTTGCCGATCTCCTCGATCAACCATGGAGTTCGGTTCTGGAAATGTTCAGAATCTCCCAGAGAATGCTCCGGCATTCATAGAAGCTGAGGCGGTTCAAGCTTCTGAGTGGAATGCGTCGGAAAAATCATCAACTCTGGTTGAACGAATCGCCCATTCAGAGACAACTAAGTCAGTAGAAAAAAAATCCAAATGCCACCTTGCCATTGAACCGCAATCTTTAGCATCAAAGGAAACCCCTGCTGAATTGAAAAAGCCCAAGTTGCAAACAGTGGGATTTTCGATGTTGTCGGTTTTGAGTTTGTATTCGTTGGTTTATTTGTTGTTTTTGGCTCCTTGGGTTTGGGCGCTATGGCAGGCTTCGGGTGTCTTCGGGTTTGTGGTTTTTCTAATCGTTTTGAGTGCGATTTTCAAAGGGCTATTTCTCATGAGTACCCGTCATGTACGGGCCTTGGTGAAGTCTGATGCTGGACTCAGAAAGCCCCGCTCTTGGGCCGTTTGGATGACCATTTTGCTATTGATTTTGCTGTCTTGGTAACCGATTATTTCCCCTTTGGCCCCCACACGTACCCCAACCCAACGGCTAGGTTCCATTGGGCAGTTGACGCCTTGTAAAAGGCACCTGCATTCACTTGCCAGTGGTTGAAGCGCGAATAGGCTTGAACACCCAGTCCTGGGGTGATGGGGCTTCCGACGGCGACCTTTTGGTATTTCAAGGTGGGAACGAATTGAAGACCCAAACTGGTTGTTCCCCAGGTTGAAACAAAGCCAGGACCCCCGCAATTCACATAGATGGCTTGGTCCAAATTGGTCAAGATGTTGAGTTGGCCCATTGGGCGGTTGAACCGAGCCGGTTCGCTCTCGGCGTAAACCGAAAGACTTCGGAGCCACAACAACCCCATTACCAAGCGTTTCATCGACTTTCGCAATAACTCTTGAAGTTCTCTAGGATGGCTTGCCACCCGCCGCGTTGCATCTCTTCGGAGTTTTGGGTCTCGGGGACGAAACGCTCGACCACGCGAACACCGCCTTCTACTTCCGAGAAGTCAACCTCTACATAACGGCTTTCGCCGAGGTCTTCGCCCAGTGAAAAGGCGACATGGCTCATGGGTTCAATGGCACGGTAGTAACCCCAGAAATCGAAGCTAAAGGAGCTGTCTTTGGCGGCCATGGTGTTGCAGAATTTGCCCCCCACTACAAAGTCGGCCTCAGCCTTGGGGCAGTGCCAAGAATCGGCAGCAAAGTTCCAGCCGACAATGTGTTGGCTTTGGTTGAAACAGTTCCAAACGTGCTCCAAGGGAGCGTTCACAATGACTTCGACTTCGATGAGGTTCATGGCGGGCGAAAATAAGGCCCGATCGACCAATTTTAAGCGGGACCCAGACACGAATGATATTGTAAAAACTACAATATCAACACAAAGGCCTACCTTCGAAGGAACCCCATGAAGAAAATTCTCGCTATTGCTCTTGCCCTAGTGGCTCTTTCATGTGCGACAGCCCAAACCGTTAAGGTGGGCAGTGGTAGCTATACCACGGCTTTCCCCGGTACCGATGTGGCCGGGAGAAACTCCTATCCGCAGGGGGTGCCCTACCTGATCGATTCCTTGAAGTCGAAACCGGTTCCCACCAACGACTGGTGGTCGGCCAAGTTGAACAACGCCCATTGCAGCAACCTGTTCAATTACCCCTTGACCATGAAGACCACGGCCAGCGGCTTGGTCACTTCTTACATCCCTTGGGGTGTAATCAGCGACATCGAACCCATCGTCGTAGGGGTGAGCGGCTTGAACGCAAGCGCGGCTTATGTGGCCGAATACAGCGACTGGCTCATCGCTTTGGAATGGAAGAGCGGCGGGCATCGTTTGCAGGCCCGCACCGGCATGGGCATGCCCTTTGTCTACTACCAGAAAGACTCGGCCGACGAGGTGAAAATCACCGTCAATAGCGGCAAGGTGAGCATCAACAATGAGGTGGTTTTGATCGAAGACGCTTACAACGGGGCTGACTTCGTGGTCTATGGCCCCAGTGGGTGCACCTGGTCCAAAAGCGGTTCTACCCTTACTTCTGATTTGGACGGGCACAATTACTGGTCGGTGTTGATGCTGCCCCATAGCCGTAGCAGTTTTGCCAATGCCATCGATTCCTTTCAGCGCTATGCTTATGTCGAGCCCGTCAACACTCACACGGAATGGTCCTATACCGCTTCGACGAGCCAGGTGAGCACCACCTTCAGCCTAGACGTTCAGGTGCACGAAGGCAGCGATAGTTTGCCCTTGCAAGGTTGGTTGCCCCACCAGTGGTCCCACTCCAGCAAAGGCCCTAGCGATTACCTCAGCCAGTCTTATCCTAGCATTCGCGGCCAGCTCAAATTGCTGCCTGCCCTCCAATATAAAGTGTCGCACACGTTTCGTGGCATTCTGCCCACCTTGCCCTATGTCGACTACCTGAGCGATGGTTTTGACGCGGCCGCCTTGCAGTCCAAAATCAGCGATTTGCAGTACGAGGGCTTGAGCACTTGGACCGATTCCTACAACGAAGGTCAGGTCATGAACCGCCTGATTCAAACCGCTCGCATTGCTCATGAAATGGGCAACGACGAGGCGGTACAAGCCATTTTGAAAACTGTGAAAAGTCGCTTGGAGAACTGGTTGACTCACCAATCTCCCGAGGTGGCCTTCTTGTTCTATTACCACAAGACCTACAGCACTTTGATTGGTTATCCAGCCGGTCATGGCCAAGATGGAAACATCAACGACCACCATTTTCACTGGGGTTATTTCATTCACGCTGCCTCCTTTATTGAAGAATTCGAGCCCGGATGGGCGCAGAAATATGGGGCCATGGTGAACCTCTTGGTTCGCGATGCCGCCTCTAGCGACCGCCAGGATACCCTGTTTCCGTTCTTGCGCAACTTCAACCCCTTTGCCGGCCATTGCTGGGCCAACGGCTTTGCGAGTTTTCCTCAGGGCAACGACCAAGAGTCAACCTCTGAGAGCATGCAGTTCAACTCTTCCCTCATTCACTGGGGCAGCATTACGGGCAACGACGCCATTCGGGATCTGGGCATTTATCTGTATTGCACGGAGCAATCGGCCATCGAGGAGTACTGGTTTGACCAAAAGAAACGCAACTTGGGCCCCAATCAAAACTATGCCTTGGTGAGTCGCGTATGGGGCAACTCACACGACAATGGCACCTTCTGGACCAACGACATCGCGGCCTCGTACGGCATTGAATTGTATCCCATTCACGGTGGTTCGTTCTACCTGGCCCACGACTCGGCCTACCATCGCCGTTTGTGGAACGAGATGGCCAAGAACACCGGCATTTTGACCCACCAGGCCAACGACAACCTCTGGCACGACATCTATTACCAATACCTGGCTTACATCGATGCGCCCAAGGCCATTCAATTGTACAACGCTAATGGGCAGCGCAACCTCAAGTTCGGTGTTTCAGATGCCCAGACCTACCACTGGTTGCACTCCTTGAACCGCTTGGGTCGCTTGCAGCCTCAGATCACGGCCAATCACCCCTTGGCGGTGGCCTTCAATAAAGACGGCGAAATTATTTACACGGCCAAGAATTACGGGGCCGATACCTTGGTGGTGACCTTCTCAGATCAATACCAATTGACGGTTCCTCCTCGTCGCTTGGTGACCAGTTTGGATGGCGATGTGAAGCTGAGCATCAGCAGCGAATTTGCCCAATACTACAAGGGTACCGATGTGAGCTTCCAGATCGACTCTTTGAGTGATAATATTGATTCCTTGCGGTGGATGCTGAATTCGAAATGGGTCTCTACCCAGAGTTCTGGACCTTACTCCTATTCGGCCGCCAACATGCCCGTGGGTCAGTATTCCATGCAAGCCTGGGCCTACAAAGGTGGTAAGGTTTCTCTGAGCAATGTCTTGACGGTGATTGTGGGCGAACAATGGCCATACAAACGAGCTAGCCGCAGCATTCCCGGAACCATTGAAACCGGCCATTACGACGAATTCGAAGGGGGCAGAGGCCAAGGCATCAGCTATATCGACTTCGGAGCCGCCAATCAGGGCAACTTCCGCACGACCGAATCGGTTGATGCTTCGCAAGACCCCGCCGAAGGCGCCATTTTGACTTGGATTGAAGCCGGAGAGTGGACCGAATACAGTGTAAACGTGGCCCAAGATGGTCTCTACTCTTGCCAGATTCGCTATGCCAATGGCAATGCCCAACGCGGTGGCTTGATGATCCTTGAATTGGATGGAAAGGCCCTGCACAGCGGGGTCGATTTCCCCAGCACCAGCAAGTGGGAAACCTTCCAATCGGTGACCATTAACAACCTGAGTATGCAGCGTGGCAAGCGCATCTTGCGTTTGAACTTTGCCGCATCAGGCGCCAATTTGGGCCGACTGGAGTTCACCCGCACCGGTGACTTGCCTGCTTTGTTGCCCTTGGCCCATGCGGGTGGCAACCGCAGCCACAGCGCTTTGATTGATACCCTTCGATTGGACGGCCGCGCGAGCAGCGCCGGTTCATTGGGTTACCTGAAATACGAATGGAGTCAGGTCTATGGTCCCAACCGCTTGAGCATGGAAGGGGCTAGCAGCGCTCAACCCTTGCTCAAGGGCTTGAAAGAAGGGGTCTATAAAATGCGTCTTCGTGTCTTTGATAGCTTGTATAGCGATGCCCAAGAGGTGTTTGTATTTGTGGGTGATGGTTTGAATGCCGCTCCTAGTTTGGCGCTTTCTTCTCCCTTGAACCAGCAGAATTTCATCGAGGGTCAGCGTGTGGCCGTTCAGGCCGTAGCCGAAGATTTGGACGGTCAAATTGCCTTTGTTGAGTTTTCGGTCGGTGGCCAAATCGTTCGCGATTCTGTGGCTCCGTACCTGTGGTCTCAAGCTTGGCCAGCGGGTAGCTATGAGGTGTTTGCTTGGGCCGCTGATGACAGTGGTGCCAGGGCCTACAGCGATACCCTTTCCTTTGCCGTATTGAGCCCTGTGGGCGATTGGGTCTTGGAACGCAAGGCGGGAGTCTTGGCGGTGGGACCTGATGCTGGAAACTTGCTCTGGTGGAGCAACAGTGCGGGCGATGTCAATACCCGATCCTGCTTGTTTGACGATGTATATCAAATCAAGGCTGACGGCAGTTTCCAAATCAACATGGGTAGCCAAACTTGGTTGGAAGGCTGGCAGAACAACGGCAAAGAAGCCTGTGGCACTCCGGTCGCTCCTCATGATGGAACCAAAGCCGGTACTTGGTACATTGATTCGGTCATGGGTGCTTTGGTCATTTCGGGTCAGGGTCAGTTTTTGGGTCTTCCCAAGGCCACCAACAATGGTGAATTGGGAGCGGGGGCTGTTGAGCCCGATATGCGCTGGTACAATCTGCAGTTGACCGCTCAAACCTTGACTGCGGGTATAGACTTTGCGGCTGGTTATTGGCAATTCCAGTTTGTTCGTGCCCAGCCTTCGGGAATTCATTCACCATTTGAAAAACCTTGGATCGTATATCCCAATCCTGCGGCTGAAAAACTCAACATCCAGGGCGTTTCGGAAAGCGTGCAATGGCAGGTGTTGGATGCCTTGGGGCGCCTAGTCTTGAGTGGAAAAGGTACTAGTGTGGAGGTGAGCAGTTTGCCCGCCGGTCCTTATGTACTTCGCATGCAAGTCGCTCAACAAAGTCAAAGTCTGCGCATCTTGAAGCGTTAATTAGGGCCAAACAACCTCAATGGCCACCTCGTTGCGGCGGTTGACCACATCCCAGGGGGAGTTGTAACCCATGTACAGCAGGGAGCCTTTGGCGGCAATGCCTTGTTCCTGGAGTTCAGCCATGAGCTTGTCTGCGTACTTCTTGATTTTATCGTCGTCACTGAAGCCGCCGTACTGAATGACCGCCAGGGTCTTTTCAGGGGTCTGCTGCAGGGATACCCGATCAGAATTGGGTTGGGGTAGTTCGTTGAGTTCGTAGGCCGAAGGCATGACAAAAGAGAGGCGAGCCGAGTCGCCCATTTCCATGATCACAGGAGCGGTCATGGCGATTTTCTGGCCTGTTTGGTTGCCGCCAAAGATGTAGTTGGCTACGGTGCGAAAGCCGTTGCTGCCCTCGTTGTCGAACGAAGAAGAGCGCAAATCGGTCTGGGCTATGGTCATTTGGGGGTAGGCGCGCAGTTCGACTGAACCTAGGGTTTTGATCACGCGATACGAGGGGGTTTCGATGTTGGAAAAGCGAAAAGAGGCGAACATGAAAAAGGCTATAACGAGAACGGCGAGAATGCCGAGTATCCAGAATGTTTTGGTCATGCAAGTGTAACAAACTGAGCCTCAGAAGGTTTGAGAATAGGTGGGACGGAAAAGGTCAATCTGCTTGGTAGGTAGTTTGGCTATCGTATATGGGCACAGATAAATTTTTTCATTGGTTGTTAAATTTCTGTATACCAAATGAATAGGTTGATTATATTTACTAATATGAAAAATAGATTCTTGTTGTTTGGCCTTTTTATTGTTGGATTGTCATCCAGCTTGTCGGCCCAGTTTGACCCAACACCAGTAATCAATCAAGTGCATGAACAGGTCACCTTGGTGGCTACTGTTTCAGGGGTAGAATGTGATTTTGAAAATCAATGTTTCGCTCGCATCGATTTTGAAGCCAACTCGTTGGGCCTTGAATTCTGTAATGGCATTCCCATTCAAGATCGAATTGACGATTCGTATACTTCGATAGGTGAATTGATGAATGCCGAGTGCTTTTTAATGGATGAAGAACCATACATAATGGATTGCAATTGGGATCCTGCTTTCCGATTTCATATCACACTAGATGTACAAGTGGGCGAGTTTCCCATCATGAATGATATGAGCGGAGAGTTGGAGCGCACCGATGAACAGAGATGTTTGAATATTACTAAAATTAGTGTTGCCGAATAGCGGAATGAAACAAAAATTCGCCCTGCTCCTTGTTCTATTTTTTGCCCAGTCTGCTTTTGGGCAACTGTCAACTGATCATTATTGGCTGTTGAATCAGAATGTTTCTGTTATTGCGAAATTGGAATCTATACAATATGGCGATGCCAGTACCTATTTTCAGTTCAAATGTCTAAATGGGGAAGATTTGACCATCGCCTGGTGGGACTTTGCCGAAGAACAAAGTGGTTCCATACAAGTCCCAGATTTTTCAGAAGACCAGATTGAACAGTGTTTTGAGCTGAAATTGCGATGTGTAAAAAAGCAAGAGCTTAATTATCAAGGCTTTGAAGCGGGTATGGTTCCAACGGGCAATATGCAAATAGCTTGGGAAATTTATAGCATTGATAGAGCTGCCTGTTGGGAAGGTGGTTAATTTATGTAAAAATAAAATGGGTTACTTTCGATTGATGATACGATTCTTAATTGTGTGCTCCATTGGCTTATTCGTTGGGAATTTATCGGCTTCGCCAATTTTGCCTCTTTCTGATCCAAATGCGGTACAATTTCCATCAGATAACGGTGAGCATCTGACTTTTAAAGGCATACCCATTGATGGCCCTTTCAGCAGCTTTAAAGCGAGTATGCAAGCCGAGGGCTTCGAATTTTTAGGGACTGAAGGACAAGCACACGGTTTTTCGGGAATTTTTTTGGGCCAAAAAGTGACCGTCGTTGCAATGGAGGGAAGTGGAACCATATACCGCGTTGGGGTTGTTTTCGAAGAACAAGAAGTGTGGAGCATTCTCAAGGGCCAGTATTTGAATATAAAATCGTTGTTAACCGCCAAATATGGTGAGCCCATTGATGTGGTTGAGGAATTTCAGGAGTCTTACATGGAAGGCAACGGATCGGAAGTGTATTATCTAAAAAATGACCGGTGCACCTACCAATCGACTTTTCAGTCAAGTGATGATGTCGGAACAGTACAATTGAAATTAACCAATCTTCCTTGTGTCGGACTGATTTATGAAGACAAGATCAATGCTGAACGCGTGGCAAACCAATACATAGACGACTTATAAGAAACCATCATGCTTGAATTTATTCTGCTTTGTTTAGGGGCTGCTGTTTTGATTTGGGTTTTCCCCATAATGGCCATTTTATTTTCAAATCGAACCCGTGGAGGTGAAAAAGCCGCCTGGATTTTGGCTTGCATTTTCATTTCGTGGTTTGCCTGGGTCTTCTATTTGTTGTTGGCTCCGTTGAAGAAGGATTAACCGTGCAGATGGAGTGATCAGGGAATTGTAAGTGTGATAAAATACTCCCAAAACCGCTTGTTGTCCGCTCCTAGTCCTTAATCGCTTTGATTTTTCTGAGCTTCCTCCTAGCCCTCAACCATAACACGAAGAACAACAGAATTAAAAGGGGTTCAATGACTACGAAAATGAGAAGGTTGGCTAGGTAATATCCATAACCGTACGATCCGGGTGTACCGCCTATAACCTGAAGTATATACACGCATTTCATGAATGCATCGGTGACAAACTCCTCCATATTTACTCCGTTTGTTTTTTGACCAATATTCGAAGGTGAGTAGCGACGCTAATCAGAAACAGCAATATGGCGATTGACCCGAACAATACGCCCCATGATTCCCAGGCGTCGTATGAGCTAACACGGGGTTCTTCTTTCAACAATTTCCCGAAGTGACCAACTACTAGAAAGGTGAAACTCAAAACAGCGCTGATGAGCAATCCTCGATGAGCCCAAGTGGCTAATTTCCAAGATGATGTGCCTGAATTTTCCATCAATGGGAAGTTATACTATTTGACCCATCTGCAATCTTTGAACTGAAAACTAACCGATTCGGGAGGGAGATCGTTGGTCCAAGTCATCGTGTCAATGGTCGGATGAATCAACTTCCTGCTATTAGCGGTTGAGTATATGCGAAGATTGGAACTGGCAGAATCCAATTCCCAATTCATTGTCTTGGTTGTAACTGAAGGCCAGTATGTTTTGATTTTGGGTAGGTTCTCGAATGATTGTTGGGCAATAGGTTCAGACAATACCGTTTCAGAAGAACTGATGTAGTTGTAGTGCAAGGCAATAGACCCAAGCATGCAAGGAACTACATTAAAAACACCAATCTGGCTTTCTACAATTCCTTGCGATGCATAAGAACTCTGACAAGCCGCAAAAGCACTATTGCCCGATCGTAGAATTTCAAATTCAGGGACCGTTCCCCAAGAGCCCAATAAGGATACATCTTTTTTTACATCTGCTACTGACCACGGTTCGGAAGAGGCTCGTTGGCTCATCAATACAAAGGCAACTTTTGGGCTGCACATGTGGCAATCAGTAGAGTCGTTTGACTGTGCAATCACTAGTCTTTGCTGAGCGCTTATGGGTAAATCTTGAAGCAGAACCCACCGAGTTGTGTCATTCAGATTCAAGGCATCTAAAGCCATTATTTCGGCTGTTTGATTGCTGCATGCAGACAGTACAAAACCTAGACAACCAATTATAGATACGAATTGAAAAAGCTTCTGGCTCATGGCAATTCAAATATCTGACTGAAAAATTCAATACCTCCGACCGTGAGAGGTCGTTCACAAATAGAATGGGATGAAGACTAAATAGAAGATTCGTTTGTGTGTTATATTGAGGGTTCGTTTTCAAATTCTACCTCATGAAAAAGCTATCTCCTGAATCGAAACAAGTCTTGTTTGAGACCTATGTGGAGATGGCAAAGCCCAAGCCCAATTTCCGTTTGCCAGACTACAAGTCTTACCTCAGGCATCGCAAACTGCTCAACCATTATTCCTTTTGCCCTTTGGTACTGGAAGACCTTTTGGATTTGTGTTTGAAGTATTTGAACAATGATGAAAAAGCAAATCGCACCTTGCTCGTCGAGCAGACGGTGCGTCACTTGTTTGAATTGATCCGAGAACGTCATTCAGGTAATAAGTGGGAGTACGCGCTTAAGGGCCAACCGAAAGCGTGTAGCATTGAAAAGTTGTTTAGGTTGGGTGATGAAGTTATTCGTGGCAAAAACCCCCGCATAAAGCCGGAATTGAAAAAGGCTGTGGGATGGAAGATTCTAAAAGCTTTGAGTCTGCTTTCTTGGGATATCAAGGGGCTTAAATGGCTGGATTCTTGGAAAGCGTACGATGAGGAAGTCGTTAAAACCATTTTGGAGGCTTCTCAGAACCTGGAAATTACCCGAGATTGGATATTGCATCACGAAAAACACCCTTGTGTGGGGCCGTTTAGAATTCATCACGTTGCGCGAATGTTGGATGTAGACCCAAACTATGTGGTTTTGCCTGCATTTTTGGTGAACGATTGCAAGATCTTGAACAAGATGGACGAGGACTACATTCAGTCGATTTTGGACTCTGAAAAGGAGTTTGAGCGAGTGGATAACGAACCTAAACCAGAAGGTGAGTACTGTTTGTTTCTGGCAAGGAGTTGGACGCTTTTGATGATGTTTTTTACAATGAATTTGATTCATTCGTTGACAATCCAACCCCGAAAAAATCGCATGCATCAAGGTTGGTGCCAATGAAAACGATTCCTGACCCAGAACAAGCACCAAAGCGTGATTATGAATACCGGTATTACAAGGAAGATTACATGTTTCGTACACGGTATCAGAGAGGGTATTCTATGCCGTTGAAGCATTACGAAAAGGAACAGGTATACAAGCCTGATTTTGACGCCGCGTTGAAAGAGGTGACAGAGCGAGTGGATTACTATCAGGCTAAGACAATGATGTGGGGAATTGCTTTAAGCAATATGCCCGAGAAGAAAAAGATCACCATGTTGCGCAAGTGGACGACCGATGAGACTTTAAGGAGCTTGATCAGAATTGCAAAGGCTTTGAATAAACCGGAATGGTTGAGGGGTTGCGGAGTAAAACAGTTTTTCGAATGAATTGATTATAATTGTTTTATGCCTGTAATGAAAATAATCAAAGTTGCTCTTGCAGTTCTTTTGCTGCTTTGCTTCCTAGATATGCCTTATGGCTATTATCAATTTGTAAGATTTCTAAGTATGGTAACTTTTGCATACCTCGCCTTACAAGCATCGCAAGATGAAGAGGGTGATATCATGTGGATTTATATCGCTTTGGCCCTTTTGTTTCAGCCCTTCTTTAAAGTGTCTTTAGGTAGATCGATATGGAATTTTGTGGATTTCGTAGTTGCAGTCTGGTTGTTGTACAGTGAGTTTAATTCAAGTGAAAAAAATGGAAAATAAGGATTCACCTGGTTGCTTAACAATTATTATTGGATTTATCATTATTTCATTAATAATGAACGAGTGTCGAAAGGACAGGGTGAAGTCAGCAGCATTTGACCTAATGCAAGATGATCCTGATTTGTCAACCGAGGAAGCCGAGGAAATGGCAGAGGAGTTGATAGATAATGAATTAGATTACCATTATCGATGAATGTATTCATGTTATGGAGTGTAACCTGACTCCAAATCTATTTCATTTTCAGCCGTTGAAGCAATACGAAGAGGAACAGGTATACAAGCCTGATTTTGATGCCGCTTTGAAAGAGGTGACAGAGCGAGTAGATTATTACCAGGCGAAGACAATGATGTGGGGAATTGCTTTAAGCAATATGCCCGAGAAGAAAAAGATCACCATGTTGCGCAAGTGGACCTCTGACGAGACTTTACGTAGCTTAATTAGAAATGCGAAAGCTTTAAATAAACCAGAATGGATAAGAGGGTAGTTATTGGTGCAGTGCTTTTCAGTGTCTTGCTGGCGCTTGGATATTGTTTCGATTTGTTTACCCAAGCTGAAGTTTTTGTAGGCAGTAGGGTCATTGACAAGTATAAATATGACGGCAAGGAAGCCTTTGGAATTGATGTGTCAAGCCATCAACATACCATTGATTGGTGTAAGGTTCGAAAATGGAAAGGCAACGATATCAAGTTTGTGTATTGTCGAGCTACAGGGACCCAAATGCCTGATAGAACCTATCGGTATAATTTTTTTGAGGCCAAAAAAAATGGATTATTGGTTGGGAGTTATCACCTGTTTGCCCCCAATGTTTCAGCAGAAATTCAATTTGAGAAATTCATCAAAGTGGCGAAAAAAGAAGAGCAGGATTTAATTCCTGCGGTTGATTTGGAGTTGTGGGGTCAAATAAGCTCTCGGGTATACCACAAAAACCTACAGCGGTTTTTGGATATGATGGAAAAGCATTATGGCAAAAAGCCATTGTTGTATTCGGTGCAAGGGTTTTACAATTCTCGATTGAAAAAACGCTACAGACCTTATCATTTGTGGATTGCTCGTTACAACTCAAAACCTCCCTATTTGGTTGATGGGGCAAAATGGGAAATTTGGCAAAAGTCAGATCGGGAAAAAATCAAAGGCATAGTTGGCAATGTTGACATTGACATAGTGCGCGATTTGGGCCATTTGATTTTGTAGTACCAATCGATTTTTGGGCAAATCCTTGTATAGATGCTGCTTTCAGTCAATGTTTGACTGTTCTTATTTGTGTTGCCAGCAATACAGATCTCCTCTTTCGGAAACACAATGCTTGCATTGAACCCCGGTACTTTTGGCTATGGCTTGACATTGCCCATAGTGACAACCGTCTGGCATTTCAATTGGAGCTTTTTCTGGTGCATCATTCAACGGGGTGAACGAATAAAAGGATGCCGCAAACAAGAGAAGGGCAAGCGTGATGGTAGTTTTAATTTTTTTCATTTTTATAAATGGTTTCATTCAAAAGTATATAGCTAACAATCAAAATGAACAACTTCTTCGGTTGAAATCAATCAATACCCATTGGTCTTCGAATTCGCCAGATCCTATTGCGCCTAATTCAAAACCACCATACATCCAGTTTTCAGCATTTATGTACCTCATGTTGAGTTGATAGCATTTGCTTTTTTTCGTCTGGATCAAATTCTGTTCCAAATGAGTTTTGGATCATTTGGAACTCTGCACCACTTATAGAACAGGCATCCACTTATTCGTCTCTGAACGGTAAGGTATATAGTGTGTGAGGGAAAATTTGTTAATTCTACTCAGTAGGGTCCAGCGCTCCATGATGGATACTTGACCGCCGCAGCCTCCGCCTTGGTTATCGAGTTCCAACGTATAATCAGGCTGCCCATCTTGATCGAGGTCTTCTACCTTGAAAAGAGGTGCCGTTGAATCGCTTTTTACTGTGGCCCAGTCGTAACATCCCAATGGGCTGTCATTTGAGGGGTCGGTCAGGCATAATCGCTCATTTGAGCTCTCGGTAACTTCATAGGGTTTGCATTCTTGCCTTTCCAAGATGTTGGATTTCAAAATGACAAGCAATGAATCTTCAAGCCTAGTGAGTACAAGTTGATTGTTTGGTTCACTTGGGCTTTTGGGTTCGTTTGGTGTATTGCAAGAAATGGCCATGCTGATTATGGCAAAGAGTGTAAGACAGGTATAGGTTTTCATAGAAGGAGTTTTCGTTAAGTAAGTTCAAAGTCCCAGTTCAATCTCTGGTCGGGGCCGTGAATTCCAAAGTGGTGGGCCCAGGAGTAATCGCGATAAGATCCCAGTCGAAATGCCAATTCGGGTGTTCGGTGAATTTTCCACTGTATCAATCCAACTACTTGGGGATGTTCAAGGTGCCTGGTAGATACTTGATCAGTTATTTCTAGCTCTTGCTGCGATGAATGAAGGGGTGCAGCCTTAATGTGTGACAATGCCCAGCCGGCAAAGTACCGTTTGATGGTTTGGGGTTTAACAGTCGGGCTGCGCCAGACGCCGATGACTCCTTGAAAATAATTCACGTAATCAAGTTTCTTGAGCAAGTGTGCATAGTCGTAAGAAAATTTAGAGGGATTTAAGGGCGCTTTATCCAGAGATTCACTGTGATACTCATCGGCAAATTGAATGTCTCTGTTTCGAATGCCATCGAGGGTATAGATGCGAATGTATCGGCTATCTACTTCTTTGTCGACGGGAAATGCTGCGAGATAGAGTCTCCCTTGGTCTTCCCGAATTTGCAAGGGATATACTTCATGACGCGCATTTGTTGTTCGTTTGTGTACGTCGGTGTAGTTGAACACACAGGCTTTGCCAACAAACATGCACTGAAGCAATTTCATGATCAATCCTTGTGTCTGTTCATTCATGACAAAATGCGGGGAGGTAAAAGCCACGGAATTCTTCAATACCACCCCGTCAATTCCCGACGAGATGTGTTCCGATTTGATGTCGTCCATCAGACGGTTGATGCCAGGAATGATCAGGTAGGGTTCGAGAAGCTTTTGAATCAAAGGAACCATTAGCTTTTCTTCGTAGGTTATTGAGTTTTGCGTTCCTTGAGCGGTTACTACTCGGAATATGCGATTGTAATTGACCAATTTCTCGCCATTCAATATTAATTGGTCTTTGATACGCCGAATATCCAGGTCGACGGTTCTGTTCGAAACGGACTTCTCTTTCATGCCCAGCAAATGCCCATTGAGCATTTCTATGACTTGATCCAAGTTGTATCGCCCTTCACGGAACCAATTGAGCAGAAGGGTTTCTCGGTGTTTTCGTCTGAGGTCTGTTTTCGACACAGTACAAATGTAGGAAAAGAATTTTAATAATTGCGCTAGTAAAATTGCGCTGGCGTAAAATTGTAATCGAAAAATGCGTTTTAGGTTTGTAGTCCAATATTGCTCAATTGAAATGCATACTACACGAGATACAAAAATTAACCATCAATCTATCAATGAGTTGGCAATGAATTGGCTAAGCCAAGAGGAGGTATCAGCGGTTCAAGACCAATTGCTTACAGAATTTGCTGAATTGCTTTCGCTTACAAAAGAACAGGCATTGGTACTGGCTTCCATTTATTCGTTGTTTACAGAGAGTGAAGCGCCCAATGACAAATTGCTGCTGGAGAAGACCAAAGAGAAACTCGATCTACAATCGGTATCTGCCATTCTTCAACATTTGGACAAGCAGGGCCTGATCGAAATTGAGAAAGGCAGCCGTAGGCGGGGCAATGACCTAATTCCCAGTCAAGGCGTAGTAGGCTTTATCAAAACCTCAAATCCGGGTTATTTGTCCATTTGCCAAGAACCGGGTGGTAACGGCCTGTTGAACCTTTGCCTTTCGTGGCATACCCGCGAGAGCGATCCCTTTGGTTTCTCCAAACCACGGGCTTCTGTGGTTAGGGCCTTGATTGATTATCACGATCATCCGTTTGTCAAACGCATCGGGTTGTTGTCATCTGACATCAATGAACAATCAGCGGCCTTATACATTTTGGGTCACGAGGCCCTGTTTCGATCGCCCATGAAAGTTTCACAATTGGTTGAAGATTTGTTTCATCAGCCTTTGCCAAGGTTGAAAGTGTTTCACGATTGGTCCAACCCGAAATCAGAGCTCTATAAGAAGGGCTTAATGGAGGCCTATTCGGTTATTGATGGGCAGGTTACCGAGGTGCGCATCAATCCCACTTTGATTCAATGGGCCTTGCCCAAAGACATGAGCAATGCGCACATGATTCGGGGTCTGAAAAGCCACTTTGTCGAACTTATAGAGCCAGAAAGTATCCAGGCAGTTCGGCTTCGGTATCCCTTCGAGTTTCAATTGGAGGTTGACATATTCTTCGAAAACCTCCAAGTCAAGCGATTCCAGACATACGTCAAGAACCTCAAATCACGCGGCTTGCCTCCCAACCTTTCGGCCATGTTGTACGGCGCACCGGGTACTGGAAAAACAGAACTCGTTCGCCAGTTGTCCCGAAAGTACAAACGACCTTTATTGACGGTCAATCTTGCCGGTTTGCGCGACAAGTATTTTGGGGAGAGCGAGAAGAACATTGCCCGTTTATTTTCAGAGATCAGGTCTATTTCAAGCCAATTGAAAAAAGAGCCCATAGTCTTGTTCAACGAGGCCGATGGCTTTTTTCACCAACGTTCGGCTAGCGGTCGGGGTGTAGACCAAACCGAAACGGCCCTCGTTGCGCTGTTTTTGAATGAGCTGGAGACTTTCAGGGGTATTGTCTTTGCGACCAGCAACCATACAGGCAGTATGGATAAGGCCTTTGAACGCCGCTGGACCCTCAAACTTGAGGTGCCTGCCCCTGATGAGCGCGTTCGGGCCCAAATCATGTTTGACAAGTTCAAGGGCCTTGTGCCCTTTAGAGCCATTCAACAACTGGCTATGAAGCATATG
>Ga0222714_10002004_pt1 | contig 22299 bp, 17 predicted proteins | sample C33_3DmetaG_FD_165048 | JGI IMG/M metagenome (GOLD analysis project Ga0222714, IMG submission 165048) | Estuarine water microbial communities from San Francisco Bay, California, United States - C33_3D | ecosystem: Environmental > Aquatic > Marine > Unclassified | place: USA: California...
TAAAATTAATTGATGAGGTTTGTGAAAACGACCCGATTAAGTGGGAAGAAGCAACCCGTGTGGCCGAAGAAGCCTTATCAATACGCATTCGCTTATGGGATGGTGTGGTAAGAAAAAACCATGTGCTTAATGGCGCGCTAGTTTAACCTTTCTGCGATCTTGATACATCCGCCCTTGGCGAACACTCGATTAGCGGAATTTCTTTGATGTCTGTTCAAGCTTCCCGAGTGCGCCTTTAAACTTTCTGGGTGCGGGTTTAAACCCGCACCCGGGGAAAACACTATGTTCAGAAAGTAATCACTTCCCCCTGCGCTTAGCCAACCAAGGCGGAAGCTGTTTTTGGTGTGCAGTTTCTACTAATTTATTGCTTAAATCGGGTCTACCCGCGCGTTTCAAGCGGCTCGAAATCCATTCTTGATTCTCTCGTTTATACCAGAAAAAATAACGGTTCTGATTTTTCTTTTCTTCTGGAGATTTTGCCGTGAAGACCGGTTTTAAGGTGTACGGATGCAAGCCGGTATAATAAATTACCTCAGCTACGGTCATGGGAGTTGGGGTAAAATCTTGTACTTGCTCCAATTTAAAGCCCATTTCCTTGGTTTCTGCAGCCAGTTCAGCCATGTCCGTTTCTTCACAGCCCGGATGGGAGGAGATGAAATATGGGATCAAGGGTTGATTCAAGTTATGCTTGGCGGAAATGGCCTCGTATTTATCCTTGAATTGGTGGAAATACTTAAAAGATGGCTTACGCATCATGCGCAAGGTATTGTCGGCGGTATGTTCCGGCGCTACTTTCAATCGACCGCTTACGTGACGTGTAACGACTTGCTCAAGGTATTCATCGTGGTTTCCGTCTTCGTTGTTCTTGTTAAAATCATCCACCAATAAATCGTAACGAATTCCTGACCCCACAAAAGCCTTTTTGATTTTCGGATGGGAATCGATCTTACGATACAATTCCGTCATGGGTTTATGCGAAGTGTCTAGGTTGTTGCAAATCACGGGATGTATGCAACTCGGGGCTACACAGCGGGCGCATATGCTTTCGTCCTTGCCTTTCATCTTGTACATGTTCGCGGATGGTCCGCCCACATCAGACAAATACCCTTTAAAATCCGGGTGCGCTGCAATTTCTTCTAATTCCTTCATAATGGAACCCTCACTGCGCGAGGCAATGAATTTTCCTTGGTGGGCCGAAATCGTGCAAAAGCTGCACCCGCCAAAGCATCCTCGGTGAATGTTCAAGGAGAACTTGATCATTTCGTATGCGGGAATCGTGCCTCGTTTTTTATACTTAGGATGCGGTAAACGCGTATAGGGTAATTCAAAGGAGGCATCAATTTCATTTTCCGTCATGGTAGGATAAGGAGGGTTTACGACCAAACGCTCCTCACCTACTTCTTGAAGAATCCGGTTGGCGCTTAATTTATTGCTTTCAACCTCGACGATTTTGAAATTCGCCGCATAGGCCACTTTGTCTTTTAAACAGGATTCATGGCTTGCTAAAGAAACGGTTTCCCAATGTTTGTTTTTTAAAACTTCTTCGGATTTAGGATGAACGTAGGCAATTTGAGGTAAGGTTCGAATTTGGTTGAAGGGAATGCCTTTTTTAAGCAACTTTAGAAAGGCGCGCAGCGGCTGTTCACCCATACCATAAACCAAGGCATCGGCTTTGCTGTCTACAAGAATGGAAGGAAAGAGTTTATCCGCCCAATAGTCGTAATGCGTTACCCGACGCAAGGATGCCTCAATTCCACCTAGAAGCACAGGAACATCCGGAAAAAGTTCTTTTAAGATATTCGAATACACGGTGCTGGCATAATCTGGACGAAATCCCGCGGCACCTCCTGGGGTGTATGCATCCGTTGAACGCAGCCGTTTCCCAGCAGTGTAATGGTTTACCATGGAATCCATGCATCCGGCTGTCACTCCAAAAAAGTACTTTGGGGTGCCTAGTTTTTTAAAATCTCTTAAGTCATCTCGCCAATTGGGTTGGGCAATGATTCCAATGCGGAACCCTTCATCTTCAATGATACGACCTATCACCGCGGTCCCAAAAGACGGATGATCCACATAGGCATCACCGGAAACTAAAATTACATCAAAGGCATCCCACCCACGCTTTTCAGCTTCTTTAAGTGATAAGGGCAACCAATCGGAAAGGGGACGTTCTTGCATGCCGTAAAATTACGAAAAGCAAGGTGTAAACGGAAACGATTAGTGAACGATAATCTTTTTACGTTGAATTCCTTTGGCATCGGTATAAGAAATCACGTAGGTCCCTGCATACAAGGTACTCACATCGAAAAAGGCCATAGTTGAACCGGGTAAAATCACCTGCTTATCGATTACTTTACCTTGAATATCGGTAAGGGTTAACTCCATATTGGTCTCCACCAAACCAATCGCTTGCACGATGAATAGGTCATTGGTTGGATTTGGGAAAATACGCACTTCTGAAATGGACTGCTCAGGCAAGTTGTTCACTGGATTGTAAATTGTGGTAGCTTCTGTTACTGAGTTCACCTTTGCTCCTGTTACCACACCGTAGTAGGTTGGTCCGATTAAATAAGGGTACGCTGAATTCCAATCGGAATCTACGGTTGCAAAGTAGCAATACATGCCGTTCGGATATTCTGGAGTAACGCAAAAACGGCCGTTATGCACATCTAAATAATCCGCTGCGCCGGCGTGATTCACAAATTCATAATCTTCTCGGAAATAGCCCAGGGGATAGGTGACAGAAACGGCAGGTCCATCGGGTACATCTGTACCGTCTGCCCAAACGGTTCGGGTCGAAATATTGCGCAGCTGATACCCGGATTTAATACGGGTTATCCCACCAGTTCCGTCGGCATTTTTATAGCCATACGCTCCATACACGGGATAACCATCGTATGAAAATCCAATGAGGGGCGAATGCACGGTAGAATCTATTGCGTATAGTCCTTCCGCATCATACAAGGTGCACACATTAGAAATCACCGTGAGATCCATATTAAATGCACTTGGATTTTGGTGGTGGTGGTAGTTCCCCATGGCAGGATGGCCTTTCGAACAATCAAACCCAGCTTTTTCAGCAACCACTGCGTCCCGATTCCATGACATACTGGCCGTCGGACCTCCGGGACAAGGAGGATTTCCCGGGCCTCCGCACAAGGCGTTCGTGGACGTATTCCAAGCTACCCCATCACGGTAATCGAACATCGCCGTACCATTAATAAAGATTCCAATGTTTCCCGCCGAAGTAGCCGTACTTGCCCCCGCATTTGGGATAGGGTTTAACGAGATTTTGAAAATTGCGTTTTGGTCGCTCGTCAGCGATGGATTGCCGTCCATGAACGGGCCCGTAATGTACGAAGGAACTCCTGTTGCTGAAACATAGACCCAATTGGTAGAATATTGCACGGTTTGGCAATTAGCTAAATCGGCATCAACAATCGGGGTTGAATTGCCTTGCACGTAGTGCCTACCTGTAGTGCCGTCGGTATTAATCAACCATGACGTAATGGCAGGATTTAGTTGTGCCTCAACCCCTCCTACCAAGAGTAAAGCAAAAATCAAATGTTGTGTTTTCATACGTAAATTAAGTTATACCAATAACTTGGTTGCTTAAAGGTAAGAAAACTTGTCTTCTATAAACTAGAAAAGGGGGATTGCTCCCCCCTAACTAAACCTAACTATTATGAAACTATTGATTTGAATCAGACTTCGCCAAAGAGTAAATGACTAATCCAAAACCAATTTTATTAACCGCATCTCCAATGTTGTAAACCACATCCATCCACGGATTATTTAATTCACTTCCAAACATTCCGAACAAGCCGCCGGGTGTTCCGATAATATAACCTAACGGGTAAATCGCCCATCCAACTAAAACGAACCACGCCAAAATACGGGTAGCTTTTGCTACAGAAGGACCGGCGGTTTTTGCCAAACTCGCCACTTCACCAAACCAAACTAAGTATGCAATATAGAAATATGCTGCTCCGGAGATTACTCCCCAAAGTACGCTGTTATCGCGATCTGTAGATTCCCCAAAGAATCCAGTAACCAACATCACTACAGAGGCTAAAATTAATTTCCAAAGTAATGCTGGTTTAGCGCCTGCCTTTTTAGTAATTAAATAAAACTCAACGCACATTAACGGAACAGTCAACAACCAATCCACATAGCGGAAAAATGTTGGTGATGTCCCTGTATTTAAAAACCAATCACGCATGTAATAGTAATGCACTGCAGCAATAAAGGTGATTATACCTGAAACCAAAACGGATGTACGCCATTTTTCGCCTACATTTCTGATTTCAAAAAAGAAAAATGCGGAAGCAGCCATCATGGCCATAGTTCCGACAAAAAAGGTGAAAGCCGTAGCTTGGCCGATTCCGAAGCCTTGGCTAGCATCGAACAAGTCCGAAGCAGTAATAGATAAGAACATATAAAAAAGTTTTAATTTTCCCTACTCTATAAAATGGATTTTCGGGATCCTCCGTATTATAATACATTGTAAAACAAGAGGATGTGAGTTTTGTTTAATTTTCACTAAAATAAATTAAACATTTTTTTTATTTCAACCTATATCCAAAGGATGGATTAAATAAAAACTCTTTATCTGTTAAGGTTTTCAGGAATTTTATTAAGTCTTTTTGGTCCTCAGGCGACAATGAATTATTTTTCAATTTTAGTTCTTTACTTATTGGATAGACCCAATTACTTGAATTCGCATAATGATGAATTACATCCTTTAATTTGGTTATGCGTCCATCGTGCATATATGGGAAACTGTATTCTATGTTTCGAAGCGTGGGTATTCTAAATAAATAAGCATCTGATGCTTTTCCTGTTATTACTCTTCTTCCGGAATCATTAATTAGTGCATTTGGACCAATCCCGTTAGCTTTAAATTCGAAGTTAGTAAACAAAGGGGCTGTATGACACTGATTACAATGTTTGAGGAACAAAGAATACCCGCGTTGTTCTTGTTCATTGAAGCTGCTTTCTTTTCGCATCACACTGTCGTACTTGCTATTTGCAGAAACTAAGGAAACGGTAAATTGCGCTAATGCCTTTAACAGGTGGCTCGTTGTAATACGCTCTGTACCAAACACCTTCTTGAACTCACTTTTGTAGGCTTCATTTCGATTAAGTTTTACAAGTACCCCTTCCAATGTTTCCCCCATTTCATCAGGATGGGTAAGTGGATTAATGGCTTGCCCGTTTAAACTCAAAACGCCCCCGTCCCAATGAAAATTTGGATACCATGCCAAGTTCATAAGACCTGGGGCATTACGCTTGCCTGCTCGTGAATTGATTCCATGACTGGTAGGATGATCAACATGTGCAAAAGCCGTAAACTGTAAATGGCACGAGGAACATGAAATCGTTGAGTCTTTTGAAAGTATAGGGTCATAAAACAACGTGCGACCAAGGGTATAACCTTCGAAAGTTAAAGGATTATCTCTAAAATTATAGATTGGTTTTGGCCATTTTTCAGGGCGATAAAACAAACCGTCAATAGGAACAAACATAAGCGAAATCAACGGAATACCTATTAACAAAAAAATGAACCACCTCATCATTTAAATGAGCTTGTAAAGTTGTAAAAAATCTCTTGTGCTATTGGCCCTGGCAACATAATTTTAGGCGTTGAATAGATTGGTAATACACTAAAAAAATGTTTAAGATCTATGGTCAACGGAGCATTGTTTGATTGAACCTTAACAACTTTGTAAGTAAGATAGGGTACTTGGTAACCTCCAATATGGTAATCAAAGGAACTATTAAATCCCTGGCTATAGCAGTTGCCTTTAATTTTTAATTGAATATACCCGGTATTCCAAGCCCAATACATGCCTAACAGTGGATCGAAAACCCCATCAAGCTTTCCCGAAGTGTTGGTTACGCTATCCATACCTATGATTAAAAATTTGTCATCGAAAGGTAGCTGATACGTATCGACATCCGATGCATCTACTAACTGATAATCACCCCGTTGATTCCCTATATAAAATTTAAATAGGTCAATTCGAATTGAGTCAACGCCATTTATCAAATAATTGGAATTCAAATTGAAGGGTTCAGAACCCACTTTAATTATGATATTGCGTTGACCATATGTTATACCAAATAAAATAAAGTATAACCATAAAGACATTAAAGTTAACGTATTTTTTGCAATCATTTTAATTGATTTTACAGAAAACTTATCACTAATAAAGATAACATTTACGGGTAAAAGTGTACCTTTAGGGCGCTTTGAAAGAATCTAAATTTGTTGGTAAAAATAAGGAAAAATGGCAACGCTTTGAGTCGATGCAAAAAGACCTTTCAAGTGATCCAGAGGCATTGAGTGCTTTATATTTAGATATCACAGATGATTTAGGGTTTGCACAAACCTATTATTCCCGCAGGACAATCCGAGTTTATCTTAATCAACTTGCACAGCGTGTGTTTATTGGCGTAAATAAATATCAAAAATTTTCTTTTAAGACTGTGCTTGATTTTTGGATCATTGAACTCCCGTTGGAATTATATCGTGCGAAAAAATATATGGGCTTTGCCCTGATCAGCTTTTTAGCCTACATTGCATTGGGGTGGGTTTCTAGTAGTGTTTACCCTGAATTCACTGCGACGGTGCTAGGAGAAGGGTATGTTGAAACCACAATGAAAAACATTGAACAAGGAAACCCGCTAGGTATTTACAAAGGAGGGAGTTCTTTTATGATGTTTATACAGATTACCGGAAATAATCTGATGGTGTCTATATTAACTTTTTTCGCTGGTATTATTTTTACATTAGGAACGCAGTTTTTACTTTTTGGCAATGGGGTCATGTTAGGGGCATTTCAGCACATGTTTTTAAAAAAAGGATTACTGATTACCAGCTTCTTGGGGATTTGGATACACGGTGCATTTGAAATTTCGAGCATTGCACTATCAGCTGGCGCAGGAATAACAGCTGGCGCAGGATGGCTTTTTCCAGGAAGTTTTTCTAGAATTCAGGCGTTTAAATCAAGTTTTTCTCGTGGCGCTAAAATCATGCTTAGTATCCTGCCTTTTATTGTAATTGCTGGTTATCTAGAAAGTTATGTTACTCGAAATTATGACTCCCTCCCGGATGCTTCCAAATGGACCATTATTATTGGATCGTTTGGGTTAATTTGTTTTTTATATGTTTTCCTACCTATATATCAAGCCGAGAGATATCCTGAGCGCTTGGTTGAAGAATCAAATTTTAAACACCCTCATCGCGAGACTATTCAATTATTGGCAGTACGTTCGGTATGGCAACTATACCGTCAAGGAATTATGTTGTTTTTTGAGTCATTAGAAGCCCTAATAAAACCTATAATGACGCTTACCGTTCCTGTCGGGTTATTACTAATTTCAGCACGTGCCATATTATTTCCAGATGATTTAACTTTTGTATATTGGTTTGATTGGGCAAGTCATTTGTCGTTTATGCTCGGCTACGCCCTCGGAACAGGCATGGATTTATTTTTTGTTTTCACCTGGATCGGATTAATTACGGGTGTTTTTTTAGTTATCTATCATTTTTTCCTTGTAAAAGCAGCATTAACTGATATGGCATTAAAGTCCTATTTACGAAGGTTTTTTATTAGAACATTTGCTTTATTCATTGTCATATTTATCCCAATATTTCTTTTACCATGGTATCTTTTATTGCCATCCATGATTTTATTGCCCTTTGTGCTTTACCTTCCGGTTTCCTTGGCTCTTCCCTCCCATAATTTAATTCTTGGTCTGAAAAAAGGATTAAAGTATGGTAGCCGTGCCTTCTTCCCTCTTTTATTTCTCACCATATTCGGTGTTGGAACGGTTGCAATTGCTGTGCAGCCCATTGCCTCTGTTTTTAGTATACAAAATGAGGTACCTGACTTGCTAGACCTTATTACCCAAGGGTTAACTCCGTTTATTGATAATGCTGGCCTCAACAGTGTTTTTTGGACCAATATATTGCGCGAAATTATATACCTAATTGCATTCACATTTATACTTCTGTTTTGGATAGTGTTATTGATATTATCTTATTTCTCAACACTTGAGAAAAGAGAGGCTGTCAACTTAAAAAAAGAAGGGCGGTATTTCGGGGAACGGAGTCGATTAAAAGAGCAATTGGGGGGGGCGGAGTTATGAAACCAATACAAATTATTTGTTTTTATATAGTTTTTTTTGGTGTAGTTCACGCGCAAAATAATATAGAAAAAGCGCTTAAAAACACAAGATATACAAAGCAAGGCAACCAAAAACTAAAAAAAGAGTGGAACAATAGTTCTGGTGGAATTATTCAATCTAGCGTTGAATCACATTATGATTCTGATCGAGTCCTAGTAGATAAACAATCATATTCTGACAGTATTCTAGCTGGATATCACGAAAAATATCAAGCACATCTCGCCAAAAAACAAATACGAGAAAAAAACCTGCTAAAAGAACCTGAACTCCCTGAAATGCCAACTTTTGATGGTCCTGATTTTCATGAACCAGATATTCCAAAACCGGGCACGCTACCACCATGGATATTAAATGTGTTACTTATCATTGTTATAGGATTTGGTTTATTTATAATCTTCTATATTATACTTAGGAATACCGGAAAATCCAAAAACAATTTTAAAAAGTTTGATGATTACTGGAATCCCGAAATTATTCCTGTTTCAGACTTAGAACAACGTCTTAAACAATCAATTATCAAGAAAAAATACAGAGAGGCTGTTCGCATTTATTTCACAATGATATTAAAGGAACTAATTCGACTAAATCAAATCAAATGGACGCGAGAAAAAACGAATCTTGAATACCTCATTAGCCTTAGAAACCGATCATTTTATACAAATTTTAGTTCCTGTATTCATGTATTCGATGTTATTTGGTATGGGGAATATGAAATCGATTTTGATCGGTTCAACGAAGTGGAGCCCATATTCATCGCATTTCTTAACACCTTGAAGACCCATGAATAAACGAGGTGTCTACATTGGGATTGCGGTGGTCATTTTGTTAGGTGGAATAATAATCTATTTAATTCAAGACAAGAGCCCACAAGAGACTTTTGGGTATCAAAGTTCAGACTGGTATACACATTATGGATTTGATAGTAAAGACCCATATGGCTTGTACTATTTCAATACGCTTTTAAAACAGCGAATTAAAACCAATAATATTCAAGATGTTACGGATGATAAGATGCTAGACACCCTTCTTAACACAACAACAAAAACCCTGTATGTTATGATTGGTGATACGGTTACCTTGGAACCCAAACAATTTCAACAAATTATTACTAAAGTAAAAGAAGGGGATGGGCTAATGCTTTTTGCCAATAAAACTTACCAATGGGTATATGACAGTTTAGCACTAAAAGGTAACCTTAGTTATACATATTCGAATGAAATTGCCTTAATTGCACCCGAAAAAACCTTCACTTTACACCATTTATATCAGGCCGATACTATATTTGGCAGAACGTTTGGATTACTAGGAAGCAATAAACCCAATCTTTGTATGAATGAAGGCCTCTTAGTTGAGACCTCATTTCCCATTGGGGCTGGAGAAGCATTAGTTGGATTTTTCCCGAAAGCATTGGTTAATTATCAATTCTTAAATCCTGATGGGTTGGCTCATTCACAACTGCTAATAAGTAGATTAAGGCCCTATAATAGGATTTTGTTTTTAAGTTTTGCAACACTCAAATGGCAATCGGAATATCAATGGGAAGAATCCATCCCTAGAGAACAAAGATCCTTACTTAAACTAATTAACGAGCACTCCCCCTTGAAAAATGCAGTTTATGCGTTATTGCTTGGTTTGTTAATGTTCGTTTTTTTTTCCGGAAAAAGAAAACAAGCCATAACACCACTTATGGATGCTCCAAGCAGGCTCACTACTAACTATATAGAAACGCTCGCCTCGATTTATCAATCTCACGAATCCCCCAATGTTGCTTTTAATCTGGTTAAACAGCAGTTTTTTCATGCAATTCAGCGCTCCTATTATGTGGATATAAGCAAATTTTCCATAGATGATCAAGCTCGAACCTTGAAAGAAAAAACTAGTATAGAATCGGCTTTAGTGGAAGAAACCCTAGGCCTATTGAATTTTCCTGGTGATCAGGTTGGAATGACGCATGTATATTTAACCGCGAATCGAACTCATTATTTCTTGGAGCAGGCAGGTGTACATCGATTGCGATCTAACCCTAAACAATTTCCATATATTCTTGGTCGTAAATCAGTGATCAACTTTTTATGCGTGTTTGTTGGATTTGTTTTTACATTCATTGGAAGCTACAGCCTCGCACATTCAAATGCTCTTGGGCCAGGGCTAGCTGTAGTTGGAACACTATTATTCGGGTTAGGAATATTTCGTATTAGAAGGCCTTTACTACGCGTGTTATCTCATGAAACCGCTACCTACTATCCCTTATTTGGCCGTTCCATTCAGTGTAAAATCATTTACAATGAGCTCCAACAAAAGCTTAGTATAGTTCAACTGAATGGGGGGCGCAAGTTAATCCTGCCAACGTGGGATTATGATAAGATTTCATTTTCCTCATTAATCACCTTAATTAAACACAAAAGTCATGGAAGAACAAAAACCAACAGATAAGCTCAGTTTTGAACGCAATAATTCTGAATTATTATGGATTTCGGAAAAAGTAACAGCAATTCGGTCTGAAATCAGTAAACATGTAATTGGGCAAGAGCACATGGTCGAATTATTACTGGCCGGAATTTTTGCAAACGGACATGTATTGCTGGAAGGAGTTCCGGGCGTTGCAAAAACATTAAGCGCAAAATTAATTTCACGGCTGATGAAGGTTGGTTTTTCAAGAATTCAATTTACTCCGGATTTAATGCCCTCAGACGTAATCGGAACGAGTGTCTATAATATGAAAGAAAGTAGATTTGTTTTTAATAAGGGGCCAATTTTTTCAAACATTGTATTAATTGATGAGATCAATCGTGCACCCGCAAAAACTCAAGCGGCGCTGTTTGAAGTTATGGAGGAGCGACAAATAACCTTTGATGGTACTCAGTATCCCATGGAATTTCCATTTTTAGTTGTTGCTACACAAAATCCTATCGAACAAGAAGGTACATATAGCCTACCAGAGGCACAATTAGATAGATTCATTTTCAAGATCATTATGAACTATCCAACCTTCGAGGAAGAATCACAGATACTATTACGATATAAGGCATCCAATGGCCCAATTGATATGGATAATATTGAACCACAGTTTTCAAGTGAAGACATCAAACGTATCCATAATGTTATGCAAGAAATGGTTATAGAGGCTAGCCTTATTCAATATATTGCTTCAATCACGCACCGCACAAGAAGCCATCCAAAACTATATCTTGGGGCCTCACCTCGCGCCTCATTATCCATGTTGCGAGCCGGAAAAGCTTTGGCAGCATTGCGTGGTAGAGATTTCATTACCCCCGAAGACATTCAATATATTGCAATCCCCGTATTAACGCACCGTATTATTCTTACTCCGGAGGCTGAAATGGAAGGAGTTACAACCGAAGAAGTGATCCATCAAATCCTTTCTGAAATCGAAATACCCAGATAAGTTAGATGCGTCAAATCAGCTTAAATAATCGGTTTTTCTTTGGGTTTGGTATCGCTATAGTTCTCACAGCACTTGGATATGTTGCCCCAACAATAATCTGGCTTTCTGCAATTTCCTTTTTTTGCCTTGGTCTATTATTGTTGGTGGATTTACTATTCTTGTTTTTAGTAGTAAAACCTGTCAAATATGCCAAACATTATCAAGAAAAACTCAGTTTAGGCGACCCAAACCCCATTAGAATTACCCTAACAAACGTAAGCAATGTAACGATTTGGATTACCTTAAATGAAGGGTTTCCAATTGATATGCAAGCGAGGAACATTCACTACAATGTTTCATTAACTTCCTTTGAGAGTATTGAAATTAACTATGAGTATACACCAAAGAAACGTGGCGTATATGAGTTTACGGACAGCTACCTATTTACTAAGTCAATTTTCGGTTTGGTTGCACGAAGGACCATCATTCCACATAAATCACCAATCCATGTTTATCCATCCATTTTACAAATGAAGCGTTTTGAACAGATGCTGTTTCAACAAAACAAACTTCAATCGGGTATCAGACGGATACGTAAAATAGGCATGTCTAGAGAATTTGAACAAATTAGGAATTATGTTCCTGGTGATGAAATTAAAAGCATCAATTGGAAAGCTACAAGTAGGAAGAATGAACTCATGGTTAACCAATACCAAGAGGAAAAATCACAAAGTGTATATTGCGTGATTGATAAGGGGCGAATCATGCAAATGGAATCTAAAGAGTTAAGCATGCTCGATTACGCGATTAATTCAACCCTTGTGTTATCAAACATTTGCCTACACAAAAGTGATAAAATTGGGTTATTCACATTTTCAGATAAACTCGGGACTACCCTTCAAGCATCAAATAAAAGAATTCAACTAAAGAAAATCCTTGATCAATTGTATACTCAAAAAACAACCTTTCAGGATTCTAATTTCGAGCTATTGCAACAACACATTTCTGATAAGGTTCGAACCCGATCTTTGCTACTTCTGTTTACTAATTTTGAAAATCCTTTTACGCTACAGCGATCTCTCCCATATTTGCTTCAAATAAAAAAAAGAAACTTATTGGTGGTTGTTTTATTTAAAAACGAAGAACTTGAACAATTTGCTAGCTTGAAACCAGACAACCAGCGAAACTTCTATCAAGGTATTATAGCGAGTAAAATGATTATTGAAAAAGAAAAAATGGCTAAACAGCTCAATGCAATGGGAATTCAAACCATACTTACCAAACCGGAAGAGCTCTCTACTGCGGTAATCAATAAATACCTAAGTTTAAAAGCAAAAGGACTTTTATAGAATAAATAAACAAAACGACATGCTTATTTGTACTTTTGTAGTAAACTATTAAAACATTTACTCATGGCTTTTGAACTACCTAAATTACCTTTTGCTTACGATGCGCTGGAACCGCATATTGATGCTCGAACCATGGAAATCCACCATTCAAAGCATCATCAAGCATATACCACAAATCTAAACAATGCTATTGCTGATTCGAACTTAGCAAACTCATCTATTGAAGACATTTTAAAAGCGTGTAAAGACAATCCAGCTGTTCGAAATAACGGTGGGGGGTATTGGAACCACAACTTGTTTTGGGAAATCATGAGTCCAACTGGTGGCGGAACACCTAAGGGAGAATTAGCAAACGCTATCAACGAGGCATTTGGTTCATTCGAAGGATTTAAAGATGCCTTTGCAAAGGCGGCTACGACACGCTTTGGTTCAGGGTGGGCTTGGCTTTGCGTGAGCAATGGGTCATTGGCCGTGTGCTCAACAGCGAACCAAGATAACCCGTTAATGGGTGAGGGATGTCATGGAACCCCAATCCTTGGCCTTGACGTTTGGGAACATGCTTACTATTTAAACTACCAAAATCGCAGGCCGGATTATATTGAAGCCTTCTTCAATGTTATTAATTGGAATGTGGTTGCTGAAAAATTTGCTGCAGCGAAGTAAAAAGACAATCAAACAAGCTAAAAAGGGGCCAGGCCCCTTTTTTTATGTCATTAACTTTTTATCCTAAAAATTAACTTGTGCTTGAATACGTAGTAAATTGCCCCGCTGATAGTTGTCTTGATTAGTAAAGTCCTCAAATCTTCTTGACGACATCGTATACATTACCACTAATTCAAAATACTTGGACATCTGCCATTCTGTGCCTATTTCTAATTCTTCAACATGATAACTTCTTGCATCTAATTCGTGTTTCTTACCTCCTTGATAAACTTGATATCTTACAAATGGAATTAATATATTGTTTTTAAAATTTAGCATATAAGAAGCCGTAACATACCCTCCGCGAAGTCTTTGGGTTGTAATAGAGTCTATGGTTTTATCAAATTGAGGTCCTTTTCCAACCGTATATTCTGCTAATAGACCAAAAGGTTTCGGATACAAAACAAATGTTCCTGCAACACGCTTATCATCATATAATTTATCCGTTGCATAACTAACTCCCGAAGAAGTTGAGGTTAGGGTAACTTTTCCTGTATATGCTTGTATCCCAGTTTCAATAATTTGCTTCTTTATTTCGAACGGATAGGTAAACCTGGATACAATGTGTTTATTAGCATTTAACTCTGGTCGATTAGCCGTTTGGCCATTGTAGATTCCCAAACCGAAAACCCCATAATCACCGGAGCCTTTTAAGCCTGTACGAACTAAACTCGAAAATAACTTTCGTTTCGAGCTGGGGGCCCAATAAAAGAACACACCTAAATCACGTTCATTTGAAACCGCTGAGTTAAGTGCATCATTACGGTCCAAGGGCAGGCGATTTTGAGAGGACTGCATATTTTCAAATCCATATGGCACTTTTGACTGCCCAATTCTAAATCTAAACTGACTTTTTTGATCTACCCCTACGTCAAAATAAGCATCTCTCAATTGTCCATAATGTAATGAGGTAGTGCTAGAGGAGCTCGCAAAATCCGGTTGTATATAAAAATAAATTCGTGGTGAAATTTGACCGTAGAAGATTAATCGAACTCGTCGAATAAAAAACTTATTTTCTCCACCCCAACTTTTATCGCACTGTTCACATTCTAATTCTTCATTTGTTTGTAGCAAACCATTATAACGAACCTGAGCATAACCACGTAGTTGAATTCTATCGTACCACTTTGTTGTGTCTTTCAATAATTGAGCGGAAAAATTAAGCGAAATCAATAAGGCGGTAAATAAATTAATATTTTTCATGATTATTATTTTAGGCAAAACTAATCGCTTAACATTCATTTAATATTAAATTATTCTATTCTTAACTTATATTTAATATTGTTAATAATTTGATAACATCAAGCCATCCTCGTATTGTGCAAATATGTTATTTAGGTCAAAAAAATATTTATAATTAATAGGATTTTTAACCTTTTCAATGTTACCATTAAGTTAACATTAGTTGTTGGGTGGTTAATTTTTCCAGGAGCTTAATACATTTGAAAAAAAATTGATTATGGCTGGATTTTTAAGTTATTTCTTACCTAAAGACAAAGTGTTTTATGAGTTATTTGAAAACGCAAGTAACAACCTTCTTTTAATTTCAGAGAAATTAGTCCAAGTGGTATATGAACCGGATTACAACAAAAGAGAAGCATTGATCAAAGAGATGCATGACATTGAACATCAAAACGACAATATAACTCACACCATTTTTGTTGAATTAGGACGAAACTTTATTACTCCCTTTGACCGCGAAGATATTCATAGCCTCGCAAGTGCATTGGACGATGTGGCAGACTACATATTCGCCGCAGGTAAAAAAATCAACTTTTATAAAATCGATCCACTTCAGGATCAGGGAATTCAGAAAAGTGCGGAAGCAATACGAGAAGCCGTTTTAGCATTAAAACAAGCTGTTATGGAGCTTCGTAACCTTAAGAATACACAAAAAATCATTGAGTGTATAATAAAAATCAATAGCGTTGAAAACAATGCAGACAATATATTCGATATGAGCATAGAGCGCCTCTTTGAATCCGACGTTGACGCAAAAGAATTAATCAAACGCCGAGAATTATATATGGTGTTAGAAACCGCTACCGATAAGTGCGAAGATGCTGGAAATGTAATTGAATCAATTGTTGTAAAGTTCGCTTAACTTTAATATTGCCTTTATCATGTTTACTCTTCTATTAGTTGTTATTGGCATTGCCTTATTATTTGACCTTGTCAATGGATTTCACGATGCGGCGAATTCTATCGCTACGGTGGTTTCAACAAAAGTGCTCACTCCATTTCAAGCGGTTATTTGGGCTGCTTTTTTCAATGTCTTGGCTTTTTGGGTATTTGACATGAGCGTAGGTAATACCGTCGCAAAAACAGTTGACAATACAGCCATTGATTTGTGGGTAATTCTCGCCGGATTATTAGCGGCAACTACATGGAATTTACTTACTTGGTGGCTTGGAATACCCTCTTCTTCCTCGCACACTTTAATTGGTGGTTTCGCAGGGGCGGCCGTTACCCATGTTGCCATTGCTAAAGGGTCCCTTTGGGAAGGCTTTAGTGTGATTGCAGGTAAAGAAATTTTAACCGTGGTGTTATTTATTTTCTTGGCCCCAATAATAGGTGGGGTTATTTCATATCTCATTACCGTTGTTACCATTGCTCGAAAATTTTGGTACAAAATGCCAGTAATTCTGTTGCTCACGGCGATTACGATTATTGCTATGTTTTACATGATTGAATATTTGGATGTAAAACCCATTATGTTATACATAGTAGTCGGAATGATTCTGGTGTTTATCCTTGTATACATCTACCAACATCTCGTGTACAGAAATCGTCCTTCTGCGTCACGCGAAGCCGGAATGCATAAAAAACTTCAACTCTTATCCTCTGCGGCCTTTTCATTGGGACACGGTGGGGCGGATTCTCAAAAAGTGATGGGTATTATTTGCGCAGCGCTTTTAGTCTATGGAAACACCGCGCGAAAAGAAGGGTTGGAAAATCAGATCAGCAAACAATTTGCAATTACCGAACTTATACAGATTGAATATCATAATGAAGATGGCAAATTAGAGAAATTCAAACCATCCTATGCCATAATTGATTCGAACTTATATTACCTAAACCACAAAGAAATAGTTGATGCAAAAGGCAATGTGTTATACGACAAGAAAGGAAAACTTGTAGAAAAGAATCAAGTAAACATTCCCCCCTTTGAAACCATTGATACTGCACTAAGCAAACTAGAGGTTTATATGATGGGAACGGCATTATGTGATGCTAAAACCAAAGACACCATTTTCAATGAAAAATCATTGAATCGTAACTATGTGAATGCTGATATGTTTAGCAATTTCGTGGACCAAAATGGGAAACTAAAACATGGGTATAAACTTAAAACAAAAGTGCATTCTGAAACCATGCCTTTTTGGATTGCTTTTGGATGTTATTTAATGATCGGTTTAGGTACACTAATGGGGGGATGGAAAATAGTCAAAACAATGGGCTCTAAAATCACTAAAGTAACGCCATTAGAAGGCGTTTGTGCAGAAACCGCAGGGGCGTTAACCTTATTTACAGTATCTAATTTTGGAATTCCTGTATCGACCACTCATACCATAACAGGATCCATAATTGGTGTTGGGGCCACACGCCGTTTAAGTGCCGTACGTTGGGGGGTCACTATTAATCTTTTGTGGGCTTGGATATTAACAATACCCGTAAGTGGTGTCTTGGCCGCACTCATATATTCAATTATTTATTTTTTATAATTTTTTTTTCAGGATAACAATTTGCTTTCATTTGAATAATTTACTACATTCACAATGAAAATTTAAAATTATAAAACCTATGAAAAAACTGTTACTTTCAATAAGCGCGCTCTTTTTCGTTGCTTATGCATCTTCTCAAGTTATTTGTAAAGGTGTTTCTCCAGCTGCAATTGCGGGGAACTATACCTTTACTTGGGCTGATCCTCCTGGAGGCTGGGGCACTCCAGATTTTTTAATTCCAAATACGTGGGTTGAAGATACCCTAATGCTGGTTGAAGATGGTACTCCTGGGTTAAATCCTCAAGGGAATCCAATTTCGCAAGAAGGGTGTAACCCCTTGATTAATGATCTTACAGGTAAAATTGCGGTAATTTTCAGAAATACTTGTGAATTCGGATTAAAAGCTATCAATGCAGAAAATGCAGGTGCTGTAGGAGTAATTATTGTTAATCGAAATCCAGGTGAATGGCTTAATATGGGGCCTGGTGCTTCAGGGGCTAACGTAACCATCCCGGTAGTAATGCTTGACCTTACAGATGGTATGAATATAATTCAAGAAATGCAAAATGGTCCAGTAGTTATGTTTATTGGGAACAAAATCGGAATGAATCCAAATGATGCGGGAATGAGTGCTGCAACTACGCTAATCCCAAAACAAGGCGCTGTTGTTTCTTTCTTGGCACAGAATGGAGCTGAGTTTAATTTTGACTTAGGAACACGTATTTATAATTACGGAAACCAAGGACAAGCGAACGTATCGTTAAATGCCACGGTAACAGATCCAAGCGGTACCGAAGTATACAACAATACCGTTAGCGGATTGAATATTAATGCCGCTGACAGTGTAGACGTTGATCCCACCCAAGCAAATGCTTTACCACAATTCTCATTGGCGACCTACCCTATGGGGCGTTATACGCTAACATATACCATTGCCCTTGATAATACTCCAGACGATGATCCATCCGACAATTCGGTGAGTTATGATTTCGTAATACAAGATTCGTTATATACGTTTGCAAATGTGGATGTTGCTACAGGAAATGCCACGCCGTCTACACATTATAGACCTAGCACAAATAATGCAACATATTCAATTTGTACGGTTTTAAAAGATGCCAATGCAAGTAGAATTGCGGCTGTTGGCCTTCATTTTTCAGCAACAACGGCTGCTGCTTCAGGAGTAACCTTGGATGGTGAAGAGATTGCCCTTACCTTATACAAATGGGAAGACCCCTTCACTGATTTGAACGACGTGAACTTTGGATTTAATACACTAACACAAATGGCCGGTGGATACTATTATTATCCATCTGATCTTCAAGGCACTTTGGTTTACGGTGCATTTGATCAAGCGGTTGTATTAGAAGACAATGTGCGTTACTTAGCTTGTGCTCAAACTGTAAATCTCGATGTTTATTTAGGATTCGAAAGCGAAAGAGACCATACTTGGAACTACGATTATTATCTACAACCAATGTCCCCAATTGAAAGCGATGGCACATACTACGCGGCTGGATTTGGTACAGATGTTCCTAATGCGTTAGTTCTTCGCGTGATTGACGCAAATAACATTGGATTAAGTGAAGTATCAACGATTAATGGTAAAGCGTATCCTAACCCAAGCGCTGGCCAAATAGATATAAATATTGAAGGTGAAGGTGCAGCTCAAGTAGTCGTTACCGACATTACTGGTAAAGTCGTTTCTAGGAAATCCATCCATTTGGTGAATGGTATTTCAAGCTATTCATTAGAAGGGTTAAGCAACGGTATGTATATTTTCAATGTAACGCTTGAAAATGGTAAAACAGCACAATTTAACGTAGTAAAAAAATAATCTGTTTCCAATTTTATTGAAAGGGACTTCGGTCCCTTTTTTTATGTGCTCGTTTGAGGTATCTTTGCGTCATGAGTAAAAAGGCATTTACGGTAACCGCTGCACTGCCCTACGCCAATGGTCCATTACATTTAGGTCACATAGCAGGGGTGTATCTTCCCGCTGATATTTTCGTTCGGTTCCTTCGTCTTCGTGGAGATGATGTCTTGTTCATTTGTGGAAGTGATGAACATGGAGCTGCCATCACCTTACGAGCCAAAAAAGAAGGAATCAGTCCCCAAGAAATTGTAGATAAGTACCACCATCTAATCAAAGATTCATTTGAACAATTTGGTATCTCATTTGATATTTATCACAGGACAAGCAGTGATTTGCACCATGAGGTTTCATCCGAATTCTTTAAAATCCTACACGAAAAAAAGGCATTTACTCAAGAAACATCCATGCAATATTTTGATGAGTCGTTCCAACAGTTTTTAGCCGATCGATACATTACAGGGACATGTCCAAAATGCCAACATGATGCCGCCTATGGTGACCAATGCGAGAAATGCGGAAGTGATTTAAGTCCAACTGATCTAATGAATCCCATTTCAACTCTTTCTGGACAAACCCCAGTACTAAAGGAGACATCTCATTGGTACTTACCCATGAATAATCACGAAGATTGGTTAACCAATTGGATTCAACAAGGAATCTTGAATGGTGAGTACCAACATAATCCTGGGGAGTGGAAAAACCAAGTTGTCGGACAGTGCATGTCATGGATTAATGCCGGGTTAAAACCGCGGGCAATGACCAGAGATTTGGATTGGGGAGTCCCTGTACCTCTGCCTAATGCCAAGGGAAAAGTATTGTATGTTTGGCTAGATGCGCCGATTGGATACATCTCCGCTACTCAAGCGTGGGCAGCGAAGAACGGCAAAGATTGGAGGTCGTATTGGGGAAAAGCTGAAGGAACAGGACGTAAACTTGTGCATTTTATTGGAAAGGACAACATTGTGTTCCATGCCATCATATTCCCAATTCTACTCAAAGCACACGGCGATTTAATTCTCCCAGACAATGTACCTGCCTATGAGTTTTTAAATTTAGAAGGCGATAAATTCTCTACATCCCGAAATTGGGCTGTTTGGTTGCATGAATATTTAGCCTCTTATCCAAATAAAATTGATGAATTAAAGTATGTGCTAACGTCCATTGCTCCTGAAAGTAAAGATGCTGAATTTACTTGGGCGGATTTTCAACAACGGGTGAATGCTGAATTAGCAGATATCCTAGGGAATTTTGTCAACCGAACCATTGTTTTAACCCATAAATACTTTGAGGGCACCGTGCCCGCAGCTGAACAATTACACCCGGTGGACAAAGATGTTCTGGAAAAATTAAAAAGCGTAGAACAGCGCATTAGTGCCTTGATGTATGCCTACAAAATACGAGAGGCGCAGCAAGAAATGATGAACATTGCCCGTATTGGGAACAAGTATCTTGCGGATGAAGAACCATGGAAAAAAATAAAAAATGATCTTGATCGGGTAGCTACTATTTTAAATATAGCCATTCAAATTACCCGTGAATTGGCGCGCATGGCGCAACTTTTTATCCCTGACACCGCCGCTAAGATATACGGCATGCTTGGAGTTTCCCCTGACACCTTACTAGGAGAAGTTACGCCTATTCCAGCGGGTCACACAATCAATCAACCCGAAATCCTTTTTGAAAAAATTATGGATGAGCTAGTTGCCAAAGAAAAGAAAAAATTAATTCACGCCGCTCCTCAACAAACACCTTATCCTGCCATGAAAGAACTAATACAATTTGATGACTTTACAAAAATGGATATCCGCTTAGGTAAAGTGTTAAGCGCTAAAAAAATGGAAAATGCCGACAAGCTGTTGGTATTAACCGTTGATACTGGCATTGATGAACGCACCATTGTTTCGGGTATCGCCCAACACTATTCTCCTGAAGAAATTTGCGGGAAATCCGTAGTTGTGCTAATGAATCTTGCGCCACGCAAAATACGAGGGGTAGAATCAAACGGTATGCTCCTAATGGCAGAAAATCATGAAGGAACGCTAAGCGCACTAATTAGTGACCGCGGCTTTGAAGCAGGACCCACAATCGGTTAATGCCGACTAAACGTACCCTTTATCTTTCGCCCAACTGCTCAATTGAGCGGCATTTGGTAGGTCGAGTTTTTTAAGGATATTATGACGATGGGTTTCTATGGTTCGGTGAGATACAAACAACTTATCCCCTATTTCTTTGGAGGTAAGTCCTTGAGCAATCAATTTGACAATCTCAATTTCTTTCATTGTTAATTCCTTTTTCTCGCTTTCATCCACATTCAATAGCGAAGCAAAGTAACGGTCTTTAATTTCTGCAGCGATGAACAATTCCCCTTTATTTACAGCGTGGATTGCGTTAATCAACTCGCTTTTATTAGTGTTTTTAGTTAAGTAACCTTTCGCTCCCAAAGAAAGAAACTTCTTTACATAAGTAATGTCATCGTGAAGCGATAGTCCAATTACTCGCGTTTTTGGAAGGGAATCTAAAATTTTCGTGGCAGCATTCAGACCGGATCCGATGCCTAAATTAATATCCATTAAAACTATATCTGGCTTGTGTATCAGCGCCTGATCAAAGGCCAATGCTTCAGAGTCCGCGGTACCGCATACCACGATTTGTGGTGCATCTTTTAATAAACTCGACCAGGCCTCACTAATGAGCTTATGGTCATCAACAATAAGAACCTTAATGATTTCACTCATAAGCTATCTCTTTTTGAGTAAAGTTACGCATTCAAGGCTTCTGCACCACCAACAATCTCTAAAATCTCGTTGGTAATGGCTGCCTGGCGCGCTTTATTATAGCTCAATGTTAGTGATCTCTTGAGGTCGGAGGCATTATCGGTAGCTTTGTGCATTGCAGTCATTCGTGCGCCGTGTTCTGCCGCCACCGAGTCTAATATTGCTTTATAGAGTTGTGTCTTTAACGATTTTGGAATCAATTCCGATACTATCTCCTCTTTATTTGGCTCAAAAATATAATTACTTGGCCCCGCAGAAACACTAACCTCTGGAATAATTGGCAAGAACCCTT
>Ga0222714_10002005_pt1 | contig 22287 bp, 26 predicted proteins | sample C33_3DmetaG_FD_165048 | JGI IMG/M metagenome (GOLD analysis project Ga0222714, IMG submission 165048) | Estuarine water microbial communities from San Francisco Bay, California, United States - C33_3D | ecosystem: Environmental > Aquatic > Marine > Unclassified | place: USA: California...
GCGCCGTCTTTCATTACAAACTCTTCTACAAGCCCCAAGTGCCGGTAGAACTTAACAAGATTCGGCTCGTTTGTAGGAACCATACCCGTTAACCTTTTTAAACCACAGAACCTGAATGCGTAATCGCAGACATGTTCAAACAGCGGGATAATCATTCGTGTGGTCTTAGCAATCGCAATGTGGCACGTAGCATTCGCACCGTTGTAATTGTTTATGACTACACCAGCTATGACTTCGTTTTCGTGCACGACTCCTATAGCATAAAAATCACCCCAACTCGCCCCTTGCCTAACCTGCCTAGCGACCCACTCGCCAACGCGCTGACTCTGATTTAAGACAAGTTCTGCCATAGGCAGATTATGACCGATTATTTGTTACTACGCTAGCCCGGAAACACCGGTAATTCAGCCACAAAGTCCGTGTCAGATGGCATGGTCCGGCTCCCAGCAAAAACAGCATCAAGAATAGCAAACGCAGCATCCCAGCAATCGCTACGCCAAAACTTATACGCAACGCCTTCAGAGTCGTAAACTGGATGCCCAGACCCGGCGTAAGAGACAGCAGACAGGATGTTGTCGTACCCCTTTTCCTGAGCCGTGGTGTCTAAGTAGTTTTGCACAAGAGCCGTTTTGCGACGAATCTGAACCGCCTCATAGACTTCTTGAGACTTTGGAGCTACAGTGAACTGAATGTCTAACTGACCCTTTGGAACCGGCTCTATAGGCGTTGCAACCTCTAGCTCGGGGTCATGCGCAGGTGGGTTGTAGTTGGCAATGCGTTCCCCTTCCAGCACCTTCATAAACGGGCTGAGCTTGCGCACGACTTCCTTAATAGAGCCGTCTGGGTTCAGAAACGCGTAGGGCATCAGGTAGGCATTGCCGCCTTGATCGCTTCGGGTGTAGAAGCGGAATCAATTGCCGTTTGAACAGCAGCGTACTTGTCACGAATGGCTTGGCGTTGTGCTTCAACAGCAGCAGCGTCTGTACCGGGCAATTGCTTCATAATCTGCTCATCCAATGGTGCAAACTCTTCTGCACGTTTGGCACGGCGAACTTCGTGTGCAATGCCTTTAGCTTTATCTACGTTAATAACAATCATGCTGAATACTCCCATGCGTTGCGGAATGTACGGTCGCTTGGCACATCTGCCACATCGACAATCTTATAGGGCTTACCTGCGGGTACAGCCTTTAACACCTGCTCTTCGGTTACACCGGGGGCTGGTACGATGACGGCAACACCGCCTTCGTCTGTTGGGTAAATTACTCGTTTGTTGTCCATGAGAAACTCCTTTTAAGTCTTGGGATACATATCTTTAACAGCCAAACACGCCGCAATGTACGCATCTATCTGCGCTTGATCGCCTTTAACTACGCCGTCGAGATACTCTGTTATTGGGGGATAGCTCATTACTCTTTTTTCCTGATATGAAAGCGCAGCTATACGCAGCCTTTCATTTTCTTCGTTTATCAATAACGCTTCTTCCTCAGAAATACGAACTGATCCTTCAGGCAAAAGGGATTCGTAGGCAGAATCATCAAGCCAGTGTGTTCTGTTATTTAGACATTTATAATACATACCAACCTCAACTTAGTTTGTAAACACTATTGATACCACCATAAACATAATAGCTAGAGCCGTTTGGGATGATGGCAGTAACACTTTGCACGTTTGAATACCCGTTAACGGTGGTCGATTGCCCAATCGCCAACCCATCCACAGACACACCGGGCGTACTCCCGCTTTGAGCTACGTTAGCGTTAATAACGAAAGGTCTGCCAGATGTGTTGTAGTATATAGTGCCTACAGTATGAGATACCAGTGCCCACGACTGTCCGTCTCCAACACCCCGTAAGGGGACATTTGCTGAGTCAAAGTTGTCATTTCCTCGTATTACTGAAGCCATAAAGCGCTCCCTGTTTGTTTATTCATGTTTGTTCCTTTGGTTAGCCTGCAAAGATTGCGACACAAACTCGTGACGGGTCTTGTGCAGCTCCTGATGATGATGTTCTAGCCGCAATACGAAGGGTCGTAGTCGTTGGTGTAGTGCCAAATTTAATTGCAAGGTTAACATCATCGTTTGTTCCTGAACGTTGAGCCATGCCTGTTACACAGTAGTCTGCGTAAGGCAGTGCGCCGCTCGCAAAGTTAAGTTGGTACTCACCAACACCAAGATCGCTAACAGAATTTACGTTGTGACTAGCAAGAACATCGCAAAGACCAGCAGTATTTGTTGTACCATTAAACATAACCCATGCCTTTGCGGTGCCGTAATATATATCTGTTACCGCCATTGTCAAGCTACCTGATACGTTGGCAAGGGTACTTACTTTTATTGTTGACATATTATTTACTCCTGATTAGCGGAAGACTGCGACACAAACAGGGTCTGCGTCTAAAGTAGTTGAGTAATTTGAATTTGCAACACAAATTACTTGTACTGCTGAAGTTGTGTAAGTGCCGCTAGCTTTCAATAACGCTACTAAATCGTTATTTACAGTACCCCGCTTTGCAGTTACCTGTGTACAGTAATTTGCATCAGGCATCGCAGTCGTAAAATTAACTGTGTAGTCACCATCACCGTTATCCGTAATACTCGACACATTACCACTAGCACGAATAGCGACTGTACCTGTGCCGTTGAAGTTCACCCATGCTTTCGCCGTGTAAACCTCTACCCCGCTGGTATTCTGTATTGTGTTTACTTTTAAAGTTGACATTTGTTTTCCTTACACGATTGTGACCGTACAGCCGTTCGTTACGGTTAGCACGATACCAGATGCGATAGTGATAGGCCCTGCGGCCATAGAGTTAAACCCGGTAGTAGTTGTGTGATCTTCGGTGAGAGTTTGAGCAGAGTCGTAGAATATACCTTTTTTCCCTAGACTGCCAGTGGGCTCGAAGTTTCCGTCGGAATCCAGTGTAGCCACAAGAACAAAATCAACACCGTTGTTGGCGTAAAACTGTAGTGTCGAAGTGCTTAAATCAGTGACAAGGAAGTTTGGGCTTGTAATGCCTTTTGCGTTATTCGCTGAGCCCGTAATGCTTATCGGCCAAGTTCCTGTAGCACCAGTGCCATCTGCTTTTGGGGCGCCTATAGTGTTGTAAGAAATAGTTCTAGCCGTACCGCCGTTAAACGTCGTTCCAGAAGCCGCGCCAGACCCGCCGTTATTAAACGTAAGGGACTGGTTTGTGTTTACACTTATCGCAGCAGAACCGTCGAAAGATACGCCGTTAATATTGCGCGCCGTGGCTAGCTTAGTAGCGGTACCAGCGTTGCCGGTGATGCCGCCAGAAACTTTTGAGCCAGCAATAGACGTTATCCACGCAGGATCGGCGTAGGAACCGGTAGTAACAACCCCGTTAGTAACGGTGCCAGCGTTACCGGAAACAGAAATCGCGTAAGTAGTAGCTAAGTCACCCCACGCGGTACCGGACCATTTTTGCCACTTGTTGCTGTTAGCACTCCACCGTACTGCGTTCGTCGGTAAGTTTGTAGGTGATGTCGTAGCGTCAGAAAGCCCGAGTGTAAGATCGTCCAGACGTGCGTCAAGCTCACTAACAAAATTAGTGTAGGTACTTGCGAGAGCCGGTTTACTATGATCTGCCATGTTTAAAATCCTCGTACCTGATAACTTGCTTCGCCAGACACTTGCACGCCGGTGTTGTTAAACAGCAGTATGTCAAAGCTGAGTGGGTATGTTGTATCCACAAAATCGTAGATGGCAATTAGGGGCGTAGTTGACAAAGCCGTTACGGTAATAGAGTCTACATCAATAAAAATCTTTTCGCCACCACTTGTTCGGTTGTCGGTTAAGTAAACGGTAGTACCAGAGCTAGAGACCGTAACGGTGCCGGTCTGACTTTTTAGCTTTGTATCCAGCTTAACTTCCAAGTCTTCGAGGCGTAAAACATCAGAGTCGTCAGCCCCAGTCACTTCTATGAGAACCCGGACATACCTAAAATTAACTGCGTAGGCAGACGTTACATTGGGAAAAGTTTGGTGGTTAACCTGAAAATCAGAGTCTAAAGCTGCCTCAATCGTTACTTGTGTCGTTGGAACGCTACCGTTATCCGCAACCGTCGTCGTGCGATACGACACGGTAATTTTCATCGCTGGAAGTATCGTTTCTGCGTCAAAGTCTTGACGGAACGATCCGGTTACTGCACCGGGCTGTATAAAAACCGGGTATCCAGCGGATACCTGCGCAGAAGGCCCTGCCCAAGATCGGCTAGTAAAGTGACTCTGCCACGTCTCCGATGTGTTAACCGGCAGTAAAAGAGTGCCGTCTGCGTCGACAAACGCGTTAGTCTTTGTACCAGCAGTAAAGTCGGCGACAAACCTATTCGCCAGAACATAGTCCGGCGGTTGTGAAACCGTAGCTACAACACTTGACGCCAAGCCATAGAACCCTCCAGTGTCTACAGCGGCTAGCCAGTAGGTATAAGTTACCGTTGTTTGCGGTGCTTCAAACACAGTCGTAAAGCCACCGTCTTTTTTACCTACAACTTCAGCAGTCTCCCAAGTGGCGCCGCGTCGTAGCTCATAAGAGGCGATTGGTAACGACCCCGGTACGTTCCCCCACCGAAATAAAACATTGTTGTCAATAACCTGCGTAGTCAGATTAATAACTGAACCGAGGAGAACTTGAACATCTACCTCACGCGCAGTACCTAGGTTACCAGCGGTATCTATGCTGCGAACAAAAAACTGTCGGTACGTGCCACTCCATCCGGTGACTTTAGTCCGATAGACCGTAGCGTATTGCTCAGATAATAAGTTATTAACGACAATGCTATCTTGGTAAACTTCGTACCTGTCAATCGGCAAGGTAGCGCCAGTGGTGTCTGTCCAGTTTAGTACGAGGTGTTCGCCGTTAAACTCAAAAGAAACCGCCGGAGCTGTTGGCGGAACAACAGTTACAACTAGCTCAGCGGCAGAACTTTCGTTTTTGCCAATGTCAATAGCAGTAATACGGAAAGTTCTATCGCCAGACCAACTTACGCGAAAACGATGAGAGTTCCCGGTAACAATATCAAGCTGTACCCACAACCCATCTAGTTGATACTCAATACGATACTGAGCCACAGCTACGTTGCTTGTTGGGCTGGGCCATGTTAAATCTACGTCAGCGCCCACAAAGGCATAAGACAGCGTAGTAGCTGCAGGACCGACAGAAGTAGGCGTGCCGTTTACGCTATTGTAGGGGCCTGCGAGTAGGTTATACGCAACGTCGCGTATCCAGTAGTAGTATGTTGTACCCGGTGGTGGGAGGCTATCTAAGAAAGTGTTTCCGCTTGTAGAGCCGATAAGCACTTTGACATCTAAATCGTTCGTGGTTGCCCGCCACACTTCGGTGTGGGCGTACTGGTCAAAAGCGCTAGTGTCCCACGTCAGGGTTGTACCTGCAATGTCATCAGTACCTACGACAAGCCCTGTTGGCGCTGGAGGAGCAGTATCGGATGTAATCCACGTTGGAATGGTTGCTTGAACCACCCCTAGAAGCTGCTCAGCGGTGTATTGTTTCCCGCCTATAGTTGTAAGACCGTCCTTAACCTTCAGAATACCTGTGTCAAGTAAGTCCTGAAAAGTAGGGGACGCATCGAGGGCTGAGCCGCGTTGGTTTAAGCGGACTTCTAATGCTTCTTTTATTGACGCTAGAAACTGCCTAAGCGCCGGACTCGTGTCAACCGGAAGCGAAGGGATCGAGACTGGTTTGTATGTCATAGACCTTTAAGCTCCTGCGGGCTGTCAGCAACCTGCACGGAAAGCACCTCGGCGGACCCGGTCAATTCAACTTCTAGAAAGTTAGCCCTATACCCACTCGGCAGCCAAAAAATATCTTTACTAGCCACAGATTGCGTGTGCTTCAGCACGTCGTCTGCGTATAACTTAAACGTCACAGGGTAAGTGACAGCAACGACTTGTGCGCAAGCTGGGTTTGTGGGAGAAGTAGTTTCTATCTTCCCGGACTTCCATGTATAGGATAAAGGCGTACTAGTAGCGTGCCACTTAACAATAGAAGCGCCAGTTTTTAGATAGAGGGCGTCTTGGATTAAATCAGAGTACCCAGCCGTTGCGTAAAAGTCAAGCGTCGTAAACGCGCCTGTGCCTTGCGCAGGATCAAAAATAAACCCGGCTTGTGTTGTACCTGTGTCGTAGAAGCAGAAGTAACGCCCATCGTGGAAATACCCGTGCATGCTGCTTGGATTCAAATCCTGCCACTCGTCGCGAGAAAATAAGGGCGCAGTTACATTAACCACTTGTCCGCTGCCAGACACCATCATAAGGCCATCGGGGGACGCATACATGACGCCGCTGTCAGTCGCAGCAATAGAGCGTTTAGAGGAGCAGGACTGTGGGGCTTCTAACTTGACGAGCGAGAGCGCGCTTGGGTCTGAACCCATCAACAAATAGGGGTGCCCGTTAGTTAAAATAACCGCACTTGTACCTATAGCAGCACCGCCGACAATAGGGTAGTCCACCGACATAGAGTACTTAGCTGGGTAAGCATAGGGGACATAAGACTCAGACGGGTAAATATCATAGCCCTTAAAAACAAGCATGATGCCGTTAGCCATCTGGGTGATACCGAACGCGCCGTTAGGAGGAGCGCTCCAGTCTACGGTTTCAATAGTTTCACCCAAATCTGTGCCCAGCTTCGAGTCGGCGTATGTCCCCTGCGATATAGGAATTTCGTCCACTAGTTGGTAGTCTGTCGACAAGCTACCAGAAAGAGTTCTGTAGATACGCTTAGCAGTGATATGCCCAGTGTAGTCAGCGGGGGCCGTTGTGCCCAAGTTAGTTAGCGTAACAGTGCTATCTAAAATGTAGGTGTCGATAAGGTTACTAGGAGCACTGGGCGGACCCTCATCTCCGGTATCTGAAACGTATGTGTAAACGTAGACCCGAGTCTCTGTCAGGCTTTCCGTGTCGCCCTCAGTTGTCACCGCTGCGATAGGGGCTCCGACTGGGCTTGGGTAGCCTAGTTTTCTGGAACTTTGAGGGTAGTCACCTGTCCCAGTAGTAACAAGCGTACTATCAGTATATCGCGCACCCAATGTAGGGTGGGTAAAGTAAGTCTTCTCAGCAGCGTCACCGGAAATAGCGCCCTTGACGACGTTAACATCGGCTGTCCAATTCAACCAATACTGAGTGTCAGAGGTTTGAGACTGGCCAAATCTATAGATGGTAGATGTTGGGCCAGCAAGAGCGACAGTCGCTACGTTAAGGGGTGAGTTCCACGAAGCCAACGTACCTTTTAAAAGGCGGACGTTGTTAGCCGTCTGAGCCATCTCAGGGGAGAGTTTATACGGGGAAACCCTAGGGGCTATCCCTGAGAACTTTTTTAGCGACAGTACAGCCATAGTTACCCTTTTACACTAGCTACGCCGATTGTACTAGGTAAGCCCTTACGCTACTAGCCCCGGCAAATACACAGTTTTGCCGTCTTTTTTCGTGGCTGTTAGAACCTGTTTTTTGTTGTCACCGGGGTTGTAACTGACATGCACCCAGCCTGAATCGGGGATGCCGGGAGTATAAAACTCAAGTATTACTTGTCGGAACTCCATGTGGTCTACGATCCACTTAGCCAAGTCTGCATTGGCGATACCGGGAATCTCAATGTCAGCCGCCATACCCTTGCAGTGGTCCGAAGTCTTGGAGCCGCCAACTTTGGCGTTGACATCAGGGTGGCGGAAACCAGAATTAACCTTTACACCCATGCCGTAATAGTCACGCACAGGCTGCAGAATGCACTCACACAGGGCTGTCAGGTTCGCAATCTCTTCCTCACCGGGAGTGTTGTCCATGTCTAGGCGTAAGGCTGTATCGCTCTTGACCATCTCCGCTAGGCTGAAGTTCTTCGTTAGTTGCATTTCCAGTTTCCTTTAGTAACACCTGAATACAGGTCACGTCGTAGGCTCGCACGTCAGGGTCAGCTTGCATTTTAGCTACTGCCTTGCGGTTGACTTCCTCGCACTCGTATAAGTATTTCTCGACGTAAGCTTGGTGAAAGCCGCACACCCCGTTCTGTAAGCAGACAAAGGCGACGGGTATCCACAACATTACTTCTTACCCTTCATGTCAATAATCTTCTCTAACGTACGACCGCCAAAGTAAAACGACATAATCAGCATCCCCCACTGCCCAAGCAACTCGACGTAGGCAGGATTCGCATCCTTACCGAAAGCTGACATGAAAGCAAAGGTAAAGTAGCCCAGCAGGATGGCGCACAGGGTCATGGGCCGGATGTTCTTAGACAGCCAGCTATCGCTCGCCATGTCCGCCTTCAGGCGGTCGGTCAGATTGTTTTGCTCGGTCTCGTAGAGCTTGGTGTCATTAGCCATCTTTGCCAGCTCGCCGTCTTGCTGCATCTTGAGCAGCTCGGCTTGGGCCTTGGCCTTGGCTTCGGGGTCTGGGATGAGTTTATCGACGAGCTTGCCGCCGATCTCTAATAGTCCTGCTAACGGGATCATTTTTCAGTCTCCTTATCGGTTACCCATTTTGGGGGCGTACCACTACCAGTCCATGTTTGCTTTACAGGGGCTTGCGGGTCTCGTGGAGGCGTTTCGCTATCCACTTTATTATTTTGTGTTCCGACCATGATGCCGCTAAGCGCACCAACGATGAAAGTAGCGATCGGGCCAATAAGTTTAAAGAATTCAGCGTCATTGGGGGCTTGTCCTACCATTGGTTGGGTTACAAAAACAAGAGAATATAGCACCACGCCAACGATGCCAACTAACGTCACTGCCATTGTGACGCCGACTACAAAGCGCAACCACTCATCAAGACTTGGTTTCATAGTGTTCAATCAGGTATTCAGTACAAGTGCCATCTGCTTCGCAGGCTGGCGGGTTACACTCTTTTGAGCGTTGATTCGCAGGGTCTTGACAGGGATACCGGTACTGGTCTGAACAGCCAGCGATTGCAAAGACCGCGCACATAGTTACTAATCCAGCACATATCAATAGAGTCCTCGTCATACCGCAGCTCGCTTCCACTCAATTGCCGTAGCAATCATGCCCCAGATCGCCCAGATACCCAGACCCAAAACGACTGCAAGCAGGCAGTACATAATCACGTCTTTGCGGCGCTGGGCTTGGAAGATGATTTCGCGCTCGCGTTTGAGCTTAATCTGACGCTGCATTTGCATAAGCTCGTCAAAGGCTTGTGGCCCGTAACGTAACTTGACCATGCTCATAAGCTCAAGGTGTTGCTTACGCACAGCCTCACGGCGCTGGAGTTGCTCCATTGCCTCTTGCTCGACAGACTTGCCGCTGCCGATGCGTTTAAAAATGCTGGGCTTCTTGTTGTCTAGCGCGTTTAATTCGCTGACTTTACCCATCCACGAGCCAATTTGGCCGAGGACATCTTCGACTTCGCGACCAGCCTCAACAAGTTTTTTAACAGTGTTAAAGGCAGCGGTTGCTGCCATGAAGAGGCTGATTGGGTCCATTAACTACCTATTCTGGGTTTTTGCTCGGCAAGGGTGGCATCCTGTGGGGCGGTTGCTTTGGCTTCTTGTTGGATAGCTGAAATAAGCTGCGCTACGTCGTTGTATGGACGAGACGCCAAATAGCTCAGCACGGCGTTTACAAGGTTTGTGGTTAGGGTAATTTTATCCATATTGGTTGTCTGAGTAAAGAAAAGTTATGCCCAAGGCAACACATGGGCGTCAACTACGACGCCTGCCTTTTCGTCTATGTCTTCTTTTATTTTGCTGTTAACGTGTTCTTCGTAACTACCTGTTACTTGAGACTGAATCCATGCTAGTACATCCGCCTCTGTAAGCTGCTCGAAAGGAATAAATGGACCAGATTCGTCACCGGGGTCAACAGTGAACGGTGTAGCGCCAGCAAAGAAACCAGTGTTGCCGTTCTCATCCGTCCCATGCTTTTCCCAGTAGGTTTGAACAACCGCCTTTGGGCGACCCGGACTAACATCTTGTATCTTTAAGTTAGTAACTTTCCATGTATAAGTTATTGTCATTTTCTCTCCTTAGACGACAGCCCAGTTGGCACCACTACTAATTGTTACTGTAATGCCACTGTTAATCGTAATTGGACCAGCCGACATACCGTTTCTTGTAGAAGCCATTGTGTAGTTTGCTGTGATTGCTTGTGCGTTTTCGTAAATTACACCACCAGCAGCAGCCACTTCTACACCGTTAACGGTAAGATCATTAAGAACAGATGTACTTGCTGGATTCGTATAGTATGAGGTGTTGTCGCTATCGTAAAAGATTGGTGCACGGCTCGAACCGGGGCTAAATGTGTATGAGGTGTAAACCCTAAACTCATCGTTACCGCCAGCAGAAATACCAACAATGTCTGCGCCGTACCTATACATCCCGGTGTTTAGGTCCGCCGTCCACGTAAAGGAAGGGGTACCCGCCGTATCGGCATCAATACCCTGAAATCCACCATTAGTTGTACTGGTAGCGTTGAACGTTGGAGCATCAACAGTGAGTGATGATGAAACCGCTGTTGTGCTAATAGTTAAACGATTTGTACCACCAGTCGAAAAACCAATCTGATCGGCAGCAGGGCGCCACACCCCTGTGTTTGTGTCACCCGTCCAAGTATGGGCTGGGGCAGCGGCGGTATCGCTGGCTGATCCATTTAAATAGTTAGCAGAAACAAAAGTACCTGCGGTCACAGAGGTAGTAGCACTAAGGGCACCAACGCCAAGCTGTCCTGAATCAGGATAATAATACAGATTCGAGCTTTCGTTGAGACGCTTATGACCAGCTGTTGAATCATCAACAAAAGTTAGGTATCTAATACCGCTGCTGGTTTGGTCATCTTCCACATACGGCTCAAGTGTGTAGTTTGCTGAGCCGTTAACACTAACGCCGTTGATTGTACGAGCCGTGCCCCAGCTTGATGTCGTAATGTTGGCGGTTCCGTCAAAACTTGTACCATTTATTGTCCGTGCGGTTGTAAGTTTCGTAGCCTGACTTGCGCTGGATGCTGAACCAGCAATGCTTGTCTGTATCGCAGTTTCCACAAGGCTGGAGGTTATGTTAGTGTACCCTGTTAGACTTGTCGTAGCGGTAACAGTCCAATCTTTACAATAAGCATCAGTCACACCACTATGAGAGAACATGGCGTGGGTGATCGCAAACATTGGATAACTCCAAGTCGATGTCACATCTCCAATAATCACGCAGTTTTTACCACTAGGGTCTACACCAAAACGTACAGAAATGTTGTCTGTACCCAAGGCGATCTTTCCAGTGCTTGCCCATGCACCCGTTGAGCGATATCCCTGCACAATACATAAAGCAGATTTATTATCATGCGTATAACTTTCAATACGCAGACGGTGCATAATAGAACTGGCTGTAGTTGGTGCAATGAAGACAATAGCGCCAGTTTGTGCCGCAAGGTCGCTTTTATACTGTGCTAAACCAAATACCGTTCTGTCATTCGTAGATGCAGAACCAGAGTTTGGTGTGGTGTAATGTGTATTACCACCATTAGTTTGCAATGTAATACCAGTGTATGTTCCAGTAAGACGAGCGTCAGGTAATGTACCAGAGGTGAGGTTGCTGGCGCTGGTGTTAACAGTATCAACCCAAGGGACGTTAACCACGCCTTGTCCAGCAGAGTTAACTTGCAAAGCATACGTTCTGCTTGCTGTTGCTGTTACTGCGTTGGCGGCAACTGTTTGCTGAGTATCAGAACCCAACTCAATACCACCCCGCACCGTGCTAGTCGCTGCTGGCAAGGTATAAGTAGTATCAGACCAAGGAACGTTTACAACTGCTTGACCAGAGCTATTAACTTGAATACCGTAAGTTCTAGATGCAGTTGTAGTTACAGCATTAGCCGCTGTTGATTGAACCGTATCGTCTTCAAGCTTAATTAAACCTAAGTTGGTTGTAGTTGCTTGGCTATAAGTGGTATCAGTATCTTGTGCTAAATTACGCCAACCAGTCCATGTTCCATTATAGTATGTGCGATGGTAGTAGTTTGTGCTGCTATATTGAGAATACAATTGGGTAGTATGTACCCCATTACCATAATCGTCATTTATTACTTGCAAAATACCAGCATTTGCAGTAGGGTAGTTTGATCCAGAAGCCGCATCTGCATTTGCGTTTTGAGTATAAAAACCAGTCGTTCTATAAGTGTTCAGGTCGATTGAACCGGGAATCTCGTTACCAGTAATTCTAAAATCTGTACCAGAAAGAGAAATCCCTTTTGATGCAGTGTAAGTAGTATTTGTATCTGTCCAAGGGACGTTTACAACTGCCTGATCTGAACTGTTGAGTTGAACAGCATATGTGCGTCCAGATGTTGCAGTGACAGTATTAGCAGCTACTGTTTGATCTGTGTCACTCCCAAGTTTAATCAATCCAAGGGTTGAAGTTGTTGCTGTGCTGTAGGTTGTATTGGTATCTGTCCAAGGGACGTTTACAACTGCCTGATTAGCAGAGTTAAGCTGAATACCATAAGTACGGCCTGCAGTTGTTGTTACAGCATTAGCCGCCACAGATTGATCTGTGTTACTAAACAACTCGATCAAACCAGCTGTGGTATCAGTGGCTATTCCATAAGTTGTGTTTGTAGAATTAATAGTAATACGCTGATTAGTCTCATCCCAAGCTACCGTAGAAGCACCAGAGCCAACTACGTTAATAGAGTCCGTACCACTACCGCTACCACCAGCAATTAACTCAATATTTACACTATTAGTTGTACCTGAGCCATCTAATATATAAGTGGTATTATTGTCTGTAGCTGTAGCCGAAACAAGCCCAGTAATATGACCAAAATCATCAAGAGTAATATCTTGAATAAAGGTATTGCCAGAATTATCTACAGAGGCTTGTGTAGACGTATCAGCGTGGCTAATCGTAATCGAGGTATTAGCCGTCTGGTTAGCAGTACCTAATTGAGCACCACCAGTTAATCCAGACCCCGTACTAACAGTAAATGAACCATTACCTACGCTAGGCTGAGATGCAGCAATAGTTAGGGTATCAGTGGCGCTGTCTGTAGTAACAGTTACGTTACTGCCGCCGACAATAGTTAGTGTGTCGTTGTTTGAATCGGCAACGATAGTGTTTTGCCCAGATACAGCAATGTTCTTAAATATGTTCTGAGACGAGCCACGGTCAGTATTGGTCAGCGTAATAGAGGTAGCGCTAGCTTGGTTAGCTGTTCCTAGTTGCCCGCCACCGGATAAGCCGGTGCTTGTGTTGACAGTGAAGGTGCCGTCGCCAACAGAAATTGCACTCGTGGAAGCAGCAGTTACACGCCCCTTGGCGTCAACGGTCAAAGACGGAATAGCCGTCGACGAACCATATGTTCCAGCCGTAACTCCACTATTAGCCAGCGTCGCGGCAGCCGTAACGTTCTGCGAACCATTAAAAGACGGGCTTGTGTATGTCACGTCGCCGGTCATGGCAATAGTGCGCCCAGTCGCCAAAGTACTAGCGGTAGTGGCGTTTCCACTCAAGGCGGCGCTAATGATATTAGCAGAGAAATTACCAGAGGTGTCACGGGCGACAATCGTAGAAGCCGTGTTCGCACTAGTAGCGTTAGAGGTAACTGTAAACGTCGAAGCAGTGGCTTGGTTAGCCGAGAAAGTCGCGCTTCCAGAAATACCGGTGCCGGACGTATTAAGAGTCAGTGTGCCATCGCTAGCCGAAACGACGTTTTGCCACGAAGCAGTAGACCCGTCCGTTTTCAGGTACTTTCCTGAGTTACTTGTTTGCGTCGGTAACAGGCTGTCTTTTACAGCCGTCGAGACGGTTCGAGTAGCCGAGATGTGAACGTACTGGGGGTGGTCATCGTCCACCAGCCCGGAAAGATTGCCGTGGTCTGTAGCTGGATTTGCAGCTGGGTTCGCCGCACTAAGCGACCGCAGATCAATCACATTGACAATGCGGGCGTGGGGGATGTTAGTGTTTGCGTCCGCGCAGTTGTACACTAACTTGTACAAGGGCCGAAACTCGACTGACGGAAAATCTGGTAAGTTTAGCGAGCTAAAGCTAGTTGCCTCGGCGTCACCCTGACTATCCGCCTGACTCTGCCCAATGATTGCAACGACAGGGTACGTTAGGTTGTTAGTCGCCAGAATCCATGTAGTGCCGTACTTATTGTTCGTGACATCAGCCGTAGACCACACGCCGCCAGAAAGCAAGTTGTATTGCGGGCGCGCAGTGCCTTGCTTAAGGGGGAAGTTGGTGGGAGCGTCCAGAACCCAAGCGGTGCCTTGCAGATGCAAGACTGGAATCTTGGCTGGGAAAGCCAAATCTTGCTGCCATGTATTAGCAGTGGGAGTAGCAGTTGACACAATGTCAACCTGCATGTCTTCGTCGAAGAACGTGCCGCCTTCTACCGCTAACTGAGCATCGGCATCTAAATTGCCAGACCCGCTAGTAGTGTACCCACTAGCCGCGAAACCATTGGCGATAGCAGCGCCACGTGTGCGGTGCAAGTATTCGTGCGTCTGCCAGTCTAAGACAACCCCATGACGCTCGTCACCGAAATAAACAGCCGCGCCAGTAGTGGCGTTCCAGTAGACGTAAGCCGTAGGTGCGTCGCTGTCCCACGTAAAGTATGTTGTCTTGGTAGACAGCACACCGGCGTTGCTGAAATAGATGTAATGCAGCCCTGTGGTATTAGGGATAACCACTGTTTTGGCTGACGTAAAGACATGTTTGTTGCCTTTACACCACACAGTAAACGACGCGCCTACGGGCGAGATACTAAACGTACGAGAAGCTGCTGTAAAGCTAATCGAGGATTCAGTAATATCCTCATGCCCAATAGGCTCGCCACCTACCGTAGCTACTTCGGCTAAATTTGTAAAGTTCGCATCGACCTCCGCGTTGGTTAGCGGTGAGCCTTTGCCAGCACGGGTGACGATGTCGACCATTCAAACTTCTCCAATTAAGACACAGTAATTTGCCAAGTGATGCTCATCGCATCGTCTGCGCCTTTGTTAACAACAGCAAATACAGTACGGCAAAGCATAACACCGCCGGTGGGGTCGTTAAATAAACCTGCTTCTGTAACCGCACCAGTACCAGTACCGGCGGGGAAATCGCCTACATAAGTGACCACAGCACCAGATGAAGTATCTGAAGTCAAAGCAACGCGGCCCAACTCGCTACCAAGGTTTGTGTTTCCTGCAGCGGCGGCTGATGTACCAGCACCGACAGCCATGTGGCTCATCTGAGTGGGCGTGCCAACCATCGCAGCAGCAATAAATTCTTTACCTGATGTAACCACCAAGTTCTTAATATTTTGCTCTTGCTTAAGGACACCGTTTTTATCAAAGACCTTAATCGCTACTGCGCCGGTCACCTTCAAGTTCTCTTGGAACATGATTTACTCCTATAAATATCGGGAGTCCCCGACGTAGTCTTCTGCGAAATAGGTCGGGTCGCAGTAACCCTGACTGACAAGCCCAAAACTTTCTGAAACAGAAAAAACGTCAGACAGAACTGGACTAACCAATATGGTAGCATTATCGCTCAATAGCGCAACGTTTGCTACTGTTCGCTCCCACACAAACGCAATACCGTCCCCCGCGCCAAAGTTGTCGTTTAGGGCGAAAGCGTCGTCGAAATAACGAACATAGATGAGCGTTGGGGTGAGAATATCGGTAATAAACGTCTCATCAGCAAGACCTTTGCCAACGTCCAAAGTAGCGTCATCTGGAACAGACAGCGTATCTTGAAGCGGCTTTAAAAACTCATAGCTAGAGGCCTCCGCCGCCACTATGGTGTCATCCACTGGCTTACTCAGCTCAAACGTAGAGTCTTCAGAAATAGAGAAGCTGTCAGCGAGCGGCTTACTGAAATCTAAAACCGGAGCGTCGGATATAGAGAGGCCGTCAGCTACTGGCTTTACAAACCCCTTTTCTGTGGCTTCAGTAACAGAAGTAGTATCGGAAATAGGCTTGACGGTCGAAAACGCAGCGGCGTCAGCTACCCATACCTCGTCAAAAGCGCGGCGCGCTACGTCAAGAGTGTCGCTATCCTGCAGGGAGATGCTATCTTGCGTAGGGCCTTTAGTAAAATCAAAAGCGGCGGAACTACCTAAAGCGACCGCGTCAGACAGCCCTTTTTGCGCCCGTACCGTCGAAAAATCGCTAGTGGCAAAGCTATCCGTAGCTGAGCGGCTAAAAGCCAACGAAGCTGAGTCTATAGCAGAAATAGTATCGGTGCGCAGCTTAGCGAGCGTAAACTGCTTGCCTTCTACTACGGCCACAGCATCTATGACATACTTATACAGCCCCGTGTAGTCAATGGTAGTCGCGACAGCGAAGCTAATGTAATCAAGCTGCGCGGCAGGTACAGAGTATGTAAGGTCGCTGCTTAGAAGCGTGTAATTTGTCTGCGCGACTGGAGATACAGCGGTGACGCCAGCTACAGGCGCAACAATAGAGACACTCAGCCTCGGCTTTACGATCTGAGCGGAAGCGCTAGGGCTAACAATGGTTAGCCTAGTCGCCATTAGAAGTCCTCGCGAACTTTAAAGCGTAGGGTATCGTAGACTGTCTGGATTTGCCCGTCGCTAAACGTAATCTCGATCTCGCCTTCATAATCACCAGCATCACCAGCCAACATTTCTGGTGCAGAAGCTGGGTAGAAAACGCACACGCCATTAGGGCCGTCCGTGACCGTACCAGTAACAGTTGCAGTAAGCGTTGTAGCGCCTAAAGCGCGGAACTTCAAAACAGGAGTAGCGCCTGTAAGTCCAATAGCAGACCCAGTCGTTTCGTCTGTCAGGGTGCAGACAATAGCAGGGCGGGTATCACCTTGGACTAGTTTGATCTTATCTACCATAACGCTTCCTTAAGCAGCCGGAGCCATAGTCACACTATGTTTGACACCGCGCATGTCACGAATACGAGCGCGAGAGATGGCTTGCTCGTATTGTTTTTTGTTGTACTCAGCCATGCTTACGTCTGTCCAATCCTTACCGGGGATAGCAGCTAGACGAGCAATAGTTCCGCAAATAATAGCGTCTGCCCATGTCTCGTAAATCCAATCTTCAACACCAGTGGCTGTACGGCTAGGCTTCAGGACACCGGTAAGGCGTAGATGAACACGGGAGTCCGGAATAGGGAACAGGCGAATGGAATTATCGGACTGAATCCAATAGTGAGTAGGATTACCCCTATCGTACCGCCGATCATTGGGGATCATGCGAATATCAGTATGCTGCAGCGCCATATTATCAACGACAACGGATGTCACTGCTTCTACAAAAACATCAGCGCTGAGGTCGTACTCAACGATGCCGGGGGCTGTAAAAATAGGATCAATGTCGTCGCGCCAAAGGTGCGTCTGCGCAAAGAAATCCGCTGCTGTAATAGCAAGGTATGTTTTAACAGTGATGTCAGGGCAGCCCGGAATGTGGGGCTTCACCAATGGTAAGAAGTCATCCCACACTTTTGCCATTATGCAACTCCGGGTTGTGACGCTGCCTCGACCTGACCTTTACCAGTTAATGCAGCTTGGAACGCTTGCAGGTGCGCTACAGCTCGTTGAGAATTACCTGCATACTCTGCGTCTTTGCTGTAAGCGCGATACAGAATGTAGTCAAGGATCGCACCAGCGTAACTATCATCAACGCTAATTGTGTCGGTAGTCAGGGGGTTTCCTAACTCAACTTCTGTGAGAGAGTGACCTTGCGGTACAGACGAGTACACAATCTCTAGTTGTGCAGTAGCAGCCGCGGGAGGATACACCAAAAATTCTTTGGGTAAGCGCGGGTCAAACATGTAGTGTTGAACCGTCACAACTGGCGTGTCACCATACCACGTACTACGCTGGTCATCAAGCATGTTTCGGTTGGTTAGACGGATCGCGCTTTTATCAGAAGCAGCAGCGACGTTACGCACAACATCAATCAAACGCAGGGCGCTAGAAAATACAGAAGTGACGTTTTGGCGAGGACCTACTGCGCAAGTGAAAGTGCCTGTCTGCGTATTCGCGTCCGGGCGCAAATTGATAATGTCTCGGTACGAATCATTCAACCACAACTGCAGCTCGGTGAGCGGCCATCGGACAGAGGTTGTGTCTTGCAGTAACGTTTTAGCACGTGCTACTACTTCTACGACTTTAACTGCGGCCATAACTTACCTCATTCTTTAGAAACGTCAACATCGACGCGTAGACCCACTGCTTCTGACACAGATTCTACAGCAGCCGCAAACTTTTTGCGAGTTTTTACAGGAACCGCTTCAGCGACTACTACATTAGACTGCTCGTTAGCCAAAACTTGGCCTTTTTCGGTTAGTTGCCAGTCTTGCCCTTCGAGTTTGGCGAGAACGACAATTTCGCCGTTGATCGTGGCACGGATTTTGTGGCCCAAAATTTGGCCGTTAAGCCGCTTCATCAAATCTAACGGATTCATAGTTTCTCCAAAAAGACAGAGAGGGGGCCTAGCGCCCCCTCTTCTTAGCCGCTATTAGGTAGCGGAACCGACTTGAGCAACGACCAGAGCTTCTGGCTTAGTCACTTTGCGGCCATAGACAGCCAAACCGCGAACGATGTCGCCAAAGTCTGTCTGGTTACGCAGGGGCTCAGTCTTGTTGATGGTCATGGCGAAAGACACAGCGGCCTTAGTACCAGCAACCATCGTACGACGGGCTTTAGCATCGGTCAATGAAGCGCCGGTAGCGGTAGCAGACAAACCAGCAACCAATGCCTTAGCTGCTGCACCTTTGGGCAACAGGTTAGACACATAGACGCTGAAGCGGTCCAACATACCGATCTTACCAGAGCGGATGGTGCTTGAGTTATCGCCAGAGAAGTACGCCTGAGCGATGCTTGATTGCATCAACAGGTGACGGTCGTAGGGCGACAAGATCAGGAAGCGGCCATCTTCAGGCACGTTCTGCTCGTCCAAGGCTGTAGACATGCGAAGGATAGCCTTTAACACGTTCTCAGGGGTAGCTTGGTCGATAGGAGCGGTGTCTGTGCCCAAGTTGTAGGCAGCGGAGATAGCACCAGCAGTAGCGCCTTCGTTGGCAGCGGCAGGGCCTTCGGTCACGAAGCTGTTGAAGAACACTTCGTTTTCGATAGCGATTTTCAACTGCTTAGCAGCATCTTCCGTGAACATGTTCATCAAAGACATGTCTGACTGATAAGCCAAAACGTCGTTGACTTGCACACCAAAGTATTTACCTTTGTTGACTTGCATGTCTTGGAAAATGGGCTCAGGCACTTCGTAGCTCAAGCTCTGACCAGCGGTGTAGTCAGAGATGCTGATTGAAGGAGCCAAACGGATACGCACGGTATCGCCTTGGTTCTTCAACTCGCCTTCGTAGTCAGTGTTAGTGACTTCTGACAGCATGGTGTTCTGGTAGAACTTGGCAAGCAGCTTGCCGGACCACAGGGTGGGGATAAATGCGCCAGAGTAAGACTGGCTAGTGGCGAAATCGCCAGTGACGGGATAAACAGCAGCCATTTTGGCCTCCTTAAAAGTTTAAAACAGGTTGGTTAGACACCTGTATATAGGTTACGCGGTAACGCGATTCTCCATATACGCGGCATCAATTTCAGCTTCAAGTTTACGAGCCGCTTCAATGTCACCTCGACCACCCAAATCAGCCGCCTTTTTAAACATAGCCTCAATCTGCTTTACAGAATAAGTCTTGCCTTTTGGCTGAACTGGTGCGGTGTTAGTAGCACTGCGGTTCGGTTGAATCTGACGCTCTAGCTCTTCGTTTGGACCTTTTGGTTGCGGTGCGGGAGCAATGCCTTGTTTAAACATACTCACGTAATACGCAACGCCTTCGGCATCGCCTCGGTTGAACGCTTCTTGCGCCACAGTCATTCGAGGGGCTCGAATCAGAGGATCAACTTCGTTAAGCCAAGCGATCCATTTAGGGTCGGCGTTAACTTGGTCAAAATCCGGCACCATACGGTGCAGTCTCTGCTCAAAGCTAGCTTCAGAAACTTGTGAACCGGTCTTTGTCAACTGCTCGCGCAGGACATCGTTGTCGGATCGGAGTTTCTCAAGCTCCTCTTGGAACTCTTGCGCCACTTCGCGGGCTACCTTGCGTTGTACCTCAATAAGGTCCTCGCCAAAGGCTTGGACATCATCATCAGTAACCAGTTTCTTTCGCTCTTTAGGCTTCGGTGCTTCTTCAGCTTTAGGCTTCTCCAGCTCTTTCATCTGAGCCTTCAATTCCTTCAACTGAGCATGCAATCGGGGAACTTCCGCATCGTACATCCCTTGCAGGGTACGGTACTTCTGTTGCCACGTTTCCTCTTCCTGTGGATCGACTTCCACTGGGTTAGACGGTTCTACCTTCGGTTGTTCTGTCGCTTTAGGTTCTTCAGCTACAGGCGTGGGCTCTGTTGACTGCTCTTCGGCTTTGGGCTCCTCCGTAGAGGGGCTTTTGTCCTCTTGCTCTTTAGCCAACTGCGCTTCCAGCGCTTCTAAATCCTTAATCGTCTTCTCAACTTGTTTAGGCAATGCCATCTTAATTTCCCTTTTCGCTCCAACTCTGCTCTGGGCTCCTACTGCGGTCTGCCGTTTGCATAATGGTTTGCTTCGGTTTACAAAAATGCGGGTTATTTAACCCGCTCGACTATCTCGGACGATTTTTCAACCGCTTCGAGAAAATCTTGAAGAACTTCAGCTCGACCTTGCAGGCGGTGAATCATTACCGTATCGTCAGCCATTACTAAGGCGTTTTTAGCCTCGTCTAGCTTAGATCGGAAAAGTCCTACCAGCGCTGCGTTTTCCGGCTGCTTGCAGCGTAGTAACGCTTGCATCTGCTGCCTGTCAGGCTTAGGTCCGATAAAAATCCTCATGTGCTCAATTTTATAGCAACTTGTTACTAATGTGTCAACAAGTTACATTCCGTTAGGTCTTGGGGACATAAAATTACTCTCGCGCCCACCAACTTGAGAACCATCGGGTAACATATTCTTACCTTCTGGGGCTGCTTGTGATGGTTGACCGCGCTGAGCTTCTTGAACGGCGCCCATGACTTGCTGTAACTGTTGTTGCAACTGCTGAATAACTTGTTGCTGTTGTTCGATAGTGCTAATCTGCTGGCGGTCAGGGACAATGCGGTCCACGTTACCGTTTAGATTACTAGCCGCAGAACGCAACAACTCAGCCGCACCATCCATGCCAACAATCTGCTGAGCAATCGGGTTAGTCAAGACGAGCTGCATAAACTCATTACGGCGGATAGCTTCAGCTTCTTTAACAACCAAACTATTAGCACCGCGAGCGACAACACTTACGTCGCCGATCAAATCAGGGTCTTCGCTATAGCGAAGGTTATCTTGATACAAGCGTTCAATAGCCGGGACAATAACGTTCTGGTCGATATTGCTGATAACCTGCTTAATGCCTTTACCTGCGTTGCTAATTAGCATCGACAAACCAGATGAGGTACGCCCAGCGCCGGGTGTATGTTCGCCCGTCATGTAACGGGGAATCATTGTGTCCTCATCCGCACGCGCAGAGAACTTCTCAAACACCGTTAGTAATTCACCTGCATTACTGCTTGGCTGGAAGAACTGAATAGGCTGTGAGCTGTCGCCGTAATCAGAACTCTGGAACTGCCAGATTTTCCAAGGGTGCATTTCAGTAATGTCTTCGCCCGGCGGCAAACGAGATACGTTTACGCCAACTTGCGGGCCAGAGCTAATGCCCATGTTGTTTGCCAAGCTGCGAGCTGTAGCGTTGACCATTGCTTGTGAATCACGGCACAAGTCTGTAACGCCTTTGCCCTCAACGGCGCCGGGTAGGCTCTCGTAAGAAGTCAGGTAATAAGGCTTGCGGCCTAGTGGGTCGTAGTTCAGGACTGCACGAATAACAGTGCCGCCGATCAACCAAACTTCGCAAGGGTAGCTAAGCGCGGGGTCTGGGATTTCTTTTTCAGTCAAGCCCCAGTCAAGTAGGTACTTACCCTGTACTGAGTCCCACAACTGTAAGGCGTCGATCAAGTCGTCTGTAGCAAGGGCATCGGTTGTATTCTTACCCTCGGCTTCAGCTTTCGCAGAATCAGACCACAGCCATTCCTTCAGGCTACCGCCGGTGAAGTCGTCAAGAACGCTACGAATAGCATCGTTGTTATAGCCGGGTACATCAATCAGAGCCTGCAGGTTTTCTGCAGTCATGCGGTGGCGCTCAATCACAAACCCGTCGTTAATATCCCAAGCCCACGGAGCCCAGTACAACATGAACGGGTCAACGCGCTCCCACTCGTTACGAATAGCTTGTGTCGGGACTAGCTTTCCGTTTTGCCAAGCCATTGTCTTGCGACGGCGCTTGATGGGGC
>Ga0222714_10002006_pt1 | contig 22275 bp, 18 predicted proteins | sample C33_3DmetaG_FD_165048 | JGI IMG/M metagenome (GOLD analysis project Ga0222714, IMG submission 165048) | Estuarine water microbial communities from San Francisco Bay, California, United States - C33_3D | ecosystem: Environmental > Aquatic > Marine > Unclassified | place: USA: California...
ATGCGATGCCGCCAAAATCATGGTGGTTCGCGTGGTTCCCGATGGCGATGAGCGCGATAAAGACGTGGCCAATGGCATCATCTATGCCGTTGACAACGGAGCCCAAATCATCAACATGAGTTTTGGCAAGGGTACCAACTGGTACAAGCCTGTAGTAGACAGCGCGGTTGTTTACGCTTTACGCAAAGGCGTTCTGCTGGTGCATGCAGCGGGCAACGACGGTGCCAACAACGATGTAGTTCCCAAATACCCCAACGATTCTTTGAACGGAGGGTTTGCGGGCAACTGGATTGAAATTGGAGCGAGCCAAATCGATGCCAAGCATTTGGCGACCAGCTTCTCGAATTACGGCGTGGCCAATGTTGACGTGTTCTCTCCCGGTCGCGATATCTACTCGACCATTCCCAATAACGAGTATGCCTATTTCAACGGTACTTCCATGGCGGCACCTTGCGCTGCGGGGGTCGCTGCCTTGGTTTGGAGCCGTTATCCAAACTTGACGGCCGAGCAAGTGAAATACTGTTTGATGGCCGGCTCGGTTCCCGTTAAGGGCAAAGTGATTTTGCCGGGTACCGACAAGCAAAAAGTAAAAATGAAAGACATCTGTGTGAGCGGTGGATTGGTCAATGCCAAGAAAGCGCTGGAAACAGCTGCAACTCTTTAAACATATGCACCACAATCAGCTTCATAAAAACATGCACGACGCGGGCTTATTGATGCTTCGCATTGGGTTTGCCTTTTTTATGATTCCCCACGGCATGGCCAAGTTGGATCGCTACATGGCTTCTTTGAGCAGTCAAGAACCCTTGAAGTTTTTCAATTTCTTGGGTTTGGGTCCTGAAATCTCATTATGGCTGACTTTGGTGGCTGAATTGCTCGCCCCTGTGTTGCTGATTGTCGGATTCAAAACCCGCTGGTCGGCTGCAGTGGCTGCCTTTTGCATGGCGGTGGCTGGTTTTTGGATTCACCGGGCCGATCCTTTGGAAGAGAAGGAACATGCTTTGCTCTATTTTGTGGCTTTCACTGTGATGGCCTTGACAGGTCCAGGCCGTTGGAGCCTGGATGCCATTTGGCGCAAACAACGCGATTGACCATTTTTTCAAAGGCCCCGAGGAATCGGGGCCTTTTTGTTTAAGAATGGTCTAAAAAAGGCGCAATCGCTAATTTTTTCACCTTAACATATTGTGATTTTTACCATAAGTTTCTTTTTTTCCTATATTCGTTCCAAACAATTAGTTATAAAAAATGAAAAAACTTGTACTTGTTATGTTCGGTATGGGCGCGGCAGCATTGTCGGCTCAAATTGCCGGAACTTGGAAGTGGGCCCCCATTGGTAACGCCATGGCGGTAGGTCCTGCCAAAGGTGACTATTCTTGGTGGGGAAATCCTGAAGCTGAAGTTACGGGCGCTCGCGCTTGTCAGTTTGACGACGAGTTCGTCTTCAATGCTGATGGTTCTTTCCAGAACGTGATGCAAAACGAAACCTTCTTGGAAGGTTGGCAGGGCTCTAACGGTTGCGGTGCTCCCGTTGCTCCCCACGATGGAAAAACTCCTGCTACTTGGTCTTACGACGCAGCCGCTGGTACCTTGAAATTGATGGGTAAAGGCGCTCACTTGGGATTGGCTAAGGTCTACAACGGTGGCGAATTGGCAGATCCTGCCAACGCTCCTGATTCTATCGTATACGAAGTGTCTATGGACGGCAATTCCATGAAGTGCGAAATCATGATCGGTGGTGGCGCTTACTGGAAGTTTGAATTGGTGAAGGTGATGCCAGAGTTGAACCCTGTGGGTTACTGGCAGATGCGCCCTGTTTCTACTTCATTGGCTGTAGGTCCTTCCAAAGGCAATTATGCTTGGTGGTCAGTTCCTGCTGCTGAGATCACCGCTGCCCGCAAGTGTATGTACGATGATTACTTCGTATTCAATCAGGACGGTTCTTTCACCATGGATTTCCAAGACGAGACTTTCCGTGAGGGTTGGATGGGCGCTACCGATTGCGGTGCTCCTGTTGCTCCTTTCGATGGCAAAGGTTCTTATACGTACACCGCGAACAAAGATGCTGCTACCATTGCTTTGAATGGTAAAGGTGCTTTCTTGGGTCTTCCCAAGGTTTACAACGGTGGTGAAATCAACGACGTAGCCAATGCTAAAGACACCATCGTGTACGAGGCAGCTATCACCGACGACACCATGTATGTTGACATCATGATCGGTGGCGGTGCATACTGGCACTTTGAATTGGTTCGTGTTCCTGAGCCTTCTATGGGCGTAGCGACCACTAATGCTGCTTCAGGTGTAGTGTTGTACCCCAACCCCGCTAGCGATGTATTGAATGTAGTAGTTCCTGGTAAAACCATTGAGGCTGTTCGCGTGTTGAATTTGCAGGGTTCCATCCTTGCTGAAGTGAACGCCGCTAGCCAAATGGCTGTTGCTGTTCCTACCACCGCTTTGGCTGACGGTACTTACTTGGTACAGGTTCAGACTTCAAATGGAATATTGACCCGCCGTTTTGTAAAAAACTAAGGGTGGTATTATGGTATAATTAGGCAATCGGGGGGACAACAGTCCCCCCCTTTGTTTCTAACTTCAAGAGGGTCTATCCCTCTTTTTTAACCCCAGGGTTATTGTAAATAACACAAAAAGATCAAATGAAAAAAGGGCTTTACCTGACATCCTTTGGCCTCTTCGGTTTGCTAGCCACTTTTGGCTCCAGTCATTCCTTAAAGGCTCAAAGTGCAGTGGACAGTTCCCAACTGGAATCCATGGAAGAGATTCTGGTAGTGGGTTACGGAAGTTCCACCAAGAAAGAATTTACCGGGGCCAATTCCTCCCTCAAAGGCCAATCGCTGGAGAAATTGAACATACCCCGAATGGACCAGGCCTTGCAGGGCCAGATTGCCGGTGTAACCATTAGCACCAATTCGGGATCCCCTGGAGGGGCTTCTCAAATACGCATTCGCGGTCTAAGCACCTTCGGGGACAATGATCCTTTGATTTTGGTTGACGGTGTGGTTTACGACAGCTAAGGCTTGAATGCTTTGAACCCCGCTGACATCGAATCCATCAACGTGTTGAAAGACGCAACAGCCGGTATTTACGGTGTTCGTGCGGCCAATGGGGTGATCATCGTGGAAACCAAAAAGGGCAAATTCAATGCGGCTCCCAAATGGGAGGTTTCGGGCTTCTACGGTTTGCAACAAACTGCGCGCAAATTGAATTTGCTTACGGCAACCGAATACGCCGTCTTGAAAAACGAAATGTTCGCCAATGGTGGGCAGGCCATGCCCTTTAACAATACGGCTTTGGGCACGGGTACCAATTGGCAAGATTCGGTCTTCCAAACGGCTCCCGTATTGCAATACAACGCCTCGGTGAGCGGGGGTACGGCTCAGAGCACCTACTCCATTGCCGGTAGTTATTACGATCAACTGGGAATTGTGGGTTTGGATAAAGCCCGCTTCAAGCGTTTGAACGGTCGTGTAAACTTCGATACCAAGATGAGCGATAACCTGCGTTTGAGTTCGGTTTTCTTGTACACCAACGAGCAGCGCAGCGGCCTGCCCGAAAATGGCATTGGCTCTGTATTGTACAACACCATCAACGCCTTCCCAACCGATCCGATTCGCGATCAGAACGGTCGTTACACCTACTTGGAAGAGGTGTCAGACATCATCAATCCGTTGGCCCAAATGGAGAATTCCTACAACTGGGCTTGGGTCAATAAATTCGTTGGTAAAGAAGAATTGGCATACGATATCAAGCCCAATTTGACCTTCACCAACCGGTTCAACTACAACTATGCTTCGGTAGATGCTAAGGTGTTCGCACCTTTGGTTTGGTTCGGCCCTGGAAAGGCTCAAAACACCGCCATCAACGAGAACTTGGATCCCAGTTTGGTAGAGATAGCGCCCGGTACCTTCATCGACCGTGGAGCCAGCGTGACCGAGAGCCACTCGAGCTTTACCGATTTGAACTACGAATCGTTCTTCAACCACAGCGCCGATTTGGGTGGTAATCAAAGTCTGAAAACGACCATGGGTGTATCCATCTTCCAGCGCCGCGGCGACAATTTGAGCGGTACTGCTTATAACATTCCCAATAACAGCTTGGAGTACGCCGACATTTCAGCCAACTTGGCTCCCGGTGGCTTCTTGAACAACGTGAGCAGCTGGCAATTCACCGAGCGCTTGTTGTCAGGATTCTTGCGTACGGAATATAGCCGCAACGGCCGCTATTTTGTTTCGGGCATTTTGCGCCGAGACGGTTCCAGCAAGTTCGGCCCCAATTCCCGCTGGGGTTGGTTCCCAACCTTGTCAGGTTCTTGGTTGTTGAGCGAAGAAGACTTCTACCATTCCAAAACCATTCGCAGCGCCAAATTGCGCATGAGTTACGGGGTGAGCGGAAACGATCAAATTGCCAACTTTGCCTACCGCGGTTTGTTGAATGGAGAAGGGGTTTACGTCTTCAATGACATCATCGTGAGCGGTGTTGCCATTGGCCGTGCTTCGAATCCCGATTTGAAATGGGAATCTACCCATCAATTCAACTTGGGTACTGATTTGACTATTGGCCGTCAGGTCGATTTGACCTTGAACTACTTCATCAAGAACACCCGCGACTTGTTGTTCCAACCTGATGTGTCAGGCATTTTAGGAACGGCCGGTGCCGGTTCCTATCCGCCGATCATCAACGCCGGTGATGTATCCAACAAGGGTGTGGAATTGGAAATGCAATACCGCTTCATTCCCCGCCGCGATTGGAACTTGAGCATGGGTTTGAACGCCGCCTATTTGAAGAACGAGGTGAAAAGCACACCTGAGGGAGTTGATTTCATTCCCGGTGCCGGATTCGGCGTGGGCGGAAACGTAGCCACCCGTTTCGAGATGGGATTCCCCATCGGTTACTTCGTCGGTTATCAAGTCGATGGAGTGTTCCAAACCCAGGAAGAAATTGACGCTTCTCCCGTGGTTCAAGCCGGTGCCAAGCCTGGTGATTTCCGCTATAAGGATATCAACGGCGATGGCAAAATCAGCTTCAGCGACAACAGCGATAAAACCTATTTGGGTTCGCCCATTCCCAAGGTAACCTTGGGGTACAATGCCAATTTCAAGTACAAGAATTTTGATTTGAGTTTGCAGTTGTATGCGGCCTTGGGTCAAAAAATCGTACGCAACTACGAGCGCCAGCAGCCCTATGCCAACATGTTGGACTACAACATTCGCCGCTGGACCGGTCCCGGATCTACCAACGAATACGCTCGATTGGGTACTGATTTGAACCGCAACGCTGTATTCTCTGATTTCTACGTGGAAGATGGCTCTTTCTTGCGCCTTCGCAACGTACAAATGGGTTACAACTTGACTTCTGAACAAGCGGCTCGCTTGCATTTGCAAGGCTTGCGCGTGTATTTGTCAGGCAACAACCTGTTTACATTGACCAATTACATGGGCTTTGACCCCGATATTGGATCAGCCGGTGGCGCCTTGGCTTCTGGCGTAGATTACGGTTTCTACCCCCAGGCTAGAAACCTCATGTTGGGCTTTAATATTCGATTCTAAACACCATGAAAAAGATAGCCATTGCCGCCTTGGCCTTGGGCCTTTCGCTCACACAAATGGGTTGTGAGAAATACTTGGATGTCGCTCCTCCCTACACCCAGGATGCTGACAACTTCTTCAATACTCCCGTCGATTACGAACGTGCATTGATTGGAGCCTATGACCTGCTTCAGGGCTCATTCATGTCCACTTGGATCGGTGAAATCGCCTCTGATAATTCCATTGCTGGAGGTGAAAGCGTAACCGATACCGAAGGCTTGCACGAAATCGATGCCATGAGCCACGATGCTGTGAACGACGATTTGCGCAAAGTGTTTCGCTGGAATTACGCCGGCATTACCCGCGTGAATTACATCATGGAGAACAAAGACAAATTGGACTTCCAAGGCAAAGATTTGATCTTGGCCCAGGCTCAGTTCTTGCGCGCCTTCTACTACTTTGAGTTGGTGAAGTTTTTTGGCGATGTTCCCTTGATTGTAGACAAGCGTTTGGGAAGCAGCGAGGCCACCTTGTACGATCGCACCCCGGCCGCCGAGGTTTATGCCCAAATCGAAAGCGATTTGGAATTTGCGGTAGCCAACTTGAATTGGACAGCGGCTGAAAAAGGGCGCATCACCAAAGGGGCTGCCTTGAGTTTGCTGGGTAAGGTTTACTTGTACCAAGATAAATTCGACCAGGCTTCAGCTGCTTTCAAACAGGTCATTGACCAGAATCAATATCGCCTCATTGCCGATTACACCAAAATGTTTACGGTGGCCAATGAGGGTCATTCTGAGACCATTTTTGACGTTGAATACAGCGGCGCTGAAGGCGGTTCTTATGGCTGCATGATTTGCTTGGAAGGCAATGCTTCGCCCGGTTTCCAAGGCATTCGCCAGTACAACGGTCCTGTTTACGGTGACGGCAACTCCTACAACTTGCCAACCCAGAATTTGTACGATGCCTTCGCCGCCAACGACCCGCGCCGCGATGCCAGCATTTTGGACATCGATGCATTCATTGCCAAGCAAGCCAATCCGGCGTCCATTACCTATGCCAAAGGCGGCGGGGGACACACCGGTTTTTACAACAACAAGTACATCAAAAAGCAAGGCGAAATAGGCCTTCCTGACAACGATTTGACCAGCCCAGTAAACTACAAGGTGATTCGTTATGCCGATGTGCTTTTGATGGCAGCAGAAGCCAATGCGCGCAAAGCAGGGGCCGATGAAGCTTTGGCTCGTCAATACCTCAACCAAGTTCGTTCCCGCGCAGGCATGTCAACGGTCAACGCTTCTGGTCAAGCCCTGATAGAGGCCATTTGGGCTGAGCGTCGCTTGGAATTGAGCGGTGAAGGTCACCGTTTCTTTGATTTGGTGCGCACCGGTCAGGCCAAAGATGCCATCGATGGTTTTGTCGTAGGCAAGCATGAACTTTTCCCCATACCACAGGTTGAAATAGATTTGGCCGGTGGCAAATGGAAACAAAATCCAAATTATTAAACTTGAACATTATATGAAAAAGACACTCATTTTAGCCCTAGGATGGATGGCCCTTTTGGCCGCCCCGGGTTGCAAGGAAGAGGATCCCGGATTGGGAACGGCTCCTACCCAAGCTGATGCGATGTTTACCTACATCCCTTCGGTTGACAATCCCAACATCATCAATTTTGAAGCCAAAAACAAGACCTTGATCGCCAAGTGGGATTTCGGAAACGGAACTACCGGTGAAGGTTCAACCGCACAGGCTAGCTACCCCAACAAGGGTACCTATACCGTGAAGTTGACCGTTTTCAATTCAGGTGGAAGCGCTTCGAGCACCCAGGAAATTGTCATCGATCAAGACGACCCTACGTTGTTGAGCGATCCCTTGTACACCTTCTTGACGGGAGGTACCGCGGGCAAAGGCTACAAGACTTGGGTCATCGATTCTACCCGCGATGGCCACATGGGCGTAGGTCCGAACCCCAGCAGCGCCGCAGGTGATGTTCCTGAGTGGTGGGCCGCCAAGCGTCTGGACAAAACCAATGTAGGTTTGTACAATGACCAATTTGTCTTTCGCTTGAAGGGCTTTGGCTTTGATCAAATCACCAACGGTGATGTGTACATCAACAACTTACAGGCCGCTAATTTCCCTGGCTCTGTCTTGACTCCTAAGGCTGATTACTGGGCTCCTTTCGAGAACCAAATGAATGAGACTTGGACCCTGAAAATGGACAAGGATACTACCTTGACCGTTTCTGGAAAGTCATTCATTGGTTACTATGCCGGATCGCAGACTTACAAAGTGATTCGCATGTCTGAAAACGAAATCTTCTTGCGTTACGTAGACGGCGGCAATGACGGTTTGGCTTGGTACATTCGCTTGGTTCCCGACGACTATCCCGTTGACAATGGCGGCGGGGGAGGTGATCCCACTTTCGAATTGCCCATCAGCTTCGAAAGCGTTGAGCCTACCTTTACTACTTTTGGAAACAGCACCTATGCGATCATTGACAACCCTCAAAAAGGAGGCATCAATACCAGCAACCGTGTCTTGGAAACGGTTCACGGCAATGAGACTTGGGCCGGTTTGTTCGTCAACTTGAAGAACAAATTGGACTTCAGCGGTTCAGCCAAAACCATCTCTGTGAAAATTTACGCTCCTGCTGCAGGTGTGATGCGCATCAAGTTGGAAAACAGCGCCAATACCAGCGAATTCATTGAGAAAGACGTCAACGTCACCGCTTCAGGTCAGTGGATCGAAGTGAGCATTGATTTCAGCGATGCCACGGCTGGCGTGTTCGACCGTTTGGTTCTCTTCCCCGGATGGGACGTGGCCAATGCCGGTACATTCTATTTAGACGATATTGCCCAAAAATAACATTTCTACAGGGCGGGTCTCGGACCCGCCCTTTTTCTTTGTGTGATGCCCAAATTTACCTCCATGTCCCTATTGATGGCCGTTTCGGGTCTGTTTGCCTTTGTGGGTGCTTCTTGCGATAAAACCCCCGTAGAAGATCCCGTGGTACTACCTGAAAATTTCACCCAAAACGTGGTGTTGTCTGCTTCGGTAAAAGGCCAAGTAGACGTCCAATTGAAAGCCGATAAGGTGAATTACTATTCAGTCGAATTTCAAGACCTGGGCGCTGCCAAATACGAAGAATCAACTGACGGTTCATTTTCTTACAAGTTCTCAAAAGCGGGTACCTATGCCATTCGCATGCGGGCCCATACGACAGCGGCTCACTTTGTGGAAGCCATCGATTCGGTGAAGCTGGAAGAAGTTACCTTGGCCGATGGCTATACCACGCCTTTGGAATACCCAGGTTATACCTTGTCTTGGGCCGATGAATTCAATGGCAATGCCTTGAATCTGAATGACTGGACCCATGAGATAGGCACTGGCAACTGGGGTTGGGGCAACAATGAGCTGCAGTATTACACCGATGGAAGCAGCAATTTGCAAGTCTCGGGCGGTAAATTGACCATCACGGCCAAAAGCGAAAGCCAAGGGTCGAGCAATTATACCTCAGCTCGCATCAAAACTCAGGGAAAAAAGGAATTCCAATACGGGCGCATCGACATTCGGGCTCGTTTGCCCAGGGGGCAAGGTCTTTGGCCTGCCTTGTGGATGTTGGGCTCCAATATTTCGAGTGTGGGCTGGCCCAATTGCGGCGAAATTGACATCATGGAATTGGTGGGTCATCAGCCAAACAGAGTTCACGGAACTGTGCATTTTGGAACCTCAACGCCTTCCACCCAGCGAACCTCTTCCTACAGTTTAGGAACCGCTGAATTCGGTGATGAATTCCATGTATTTACCTTGATTTGGGAACAAAATAAGATCGAGTGGTACGTAGACGATAAGAAATACCACACCGTAACCTCTTCAGGAACAGGCGGTATTTACCCCTTCAACGACAAGTTCTTCTTTATTTTCAACGTGGCGGTTGGTGGTCAGTGGCCGGGTTCACCTGATGCCTCAACCGTGTTCCCCCAGTCGATGGAAGTCGATTACATTCGGGTTTTCCAAAAGCCTTAAGGCACCAGCAAACGTTTGCGGTTGCCGAGGTTGCCCCAGATTTCAAATTCTCCCGATTCGGTTACTCGTTGATTTTGAGCATTGACCAAGCTCAGCATGGATCGGTCAATGGCAAAACGAACGGTTCTGAACTCGCCTGCAGGGATGAACACCTTTTCAAAAGCAATCAGTTTGCGTACGCTCGGTGTAACGCTGGCGTATAAATCTTGCATGTACAATTGGGCCACTTCATAGCCGTCCATGGTACCCGAATTTTGGATGGTCCAATAGGCGTACACCGTATCAGACAAACGATCATCGCTCAGCAGGAGATGTGCATGTTCAAAGGTGGTATAAGACAAACCGAACCCGAAGTCATATTGGGGTTGGTAGGCGTTGGTGCTGTAATCTGAATGAAAATCTTCGGTGTGCTTGCGGTCATAATGCACCACGCTTCCTGCGCTTTGAGGATAGGTAAAGGGCAATCGACCCGAGGGGTTGTTTTCGCCAATTAAGGTTTCGATCAATGCTTGGGGGCCATGATCGCCCGGCAAGTAGGCATATACAATGGCAGTTGCCAAGGGTTCAATTTCACTGATGATGCGGGGGCGATTGAAAAACAATACCAGCGTAAGGGGTTTGCCACAGGCCGCTACCGCTTTGATGTAATCGATTTCAGCGCGGCTGAGTTCCAGACTTTGGGTATTTCCGGGTACTTCAGTACCGGGCTCTTCGCCCAAGCAAACCACCACAGAACTTGCTTTTTTAATGGCTTTTCGATCTTCCTTGCTCAGGGTGTAGCCTTTGAAGAATGGGCTGCTAAACCGGTGTTGAGGGGCATAGGTTTCAGCGGCTTGGGCCAAGGTCATTCCCAACCCGTGTTCTTGTGCAGCGGCCTCGTCGCGACCGAGCCAGGTATGGGTCCAAGCGCCGTTGATGAGGGTAAGGCTGTGGTTGACGGGTCCGAGGATTGCGTAAGATTGGTTGGGCGCCAATGGCAATGTTCCCTCGTTTTTGAGTAGGGTGAGGCTTTCACGAGCCGTTTGCAGCGCAGCTGATTTGAAATCGGCGCTGGCATAAAAAGGGAACTTGAGATTTTGCTCGCGGTGCTCCAACAGGCCCAACTCTTGTTTCAATTCCAAAATGCGTTTGACCGAAGCATCGATGCGATCTTCACTGATTTCACCGCTTTGTACCAAATCGATCAACAAATCGTTGAAGCGAAAATCGTTGGGAGTCATGCTCATGTCAACCCCAGCCAAGATGGCCAACTTAACAGCCTCCCGAAAGTCAGGGGCAACGCGGTGGTTGATATGCAATTTGTAAATGTCTTCCCAGTCGGTTACCACCACGCCTTTGAAGCCCAGTTCTTCGCGCAACAGGTCATTCAGAATGCGGGGATTGGCGTGAACGGGAATGCCGCTGATTTCCCCCGAGTTGACCATGATGGTTCGGGCACCGGCTCGAATGGCTGCCTCAAACGGGGGGAGGTAGAGGTCGCGCCAATCGCGTTCTGCCAAATAAGCGGGCGTGCGATCTTTCCCGCTCAGCGAAGCCGAATAACCCAGGAAGTGCTTCAAGCAAGCGGCCACGTGCAAATCGTCAATTTGTTCTGAAGCCCCTTGGTAACCCTTAACAGCCGCTAGGCCCATTTGGGTGCACAGGTGAACATCTTCGCCGTAGGTTTCGAACATGCGGGACCAAAGGGGTTGGCGCCCCAAATCCAAAACCGGAGAGAAATTCCAAGGTATGCCCGAAGCCCGCGTTTCGTAGGCCGTAATCTCAGCTCCTCGTTCGACCAAGGCCGTATTCCAAGTGGCTGCCTGGCCCAAGGGTTGGGGAAACAAGGTTCCTTTGGAAGAATAGGTGGTTCCGTGAATGGCATCAATGCCGTACAAGATGGGCATCAACCCATGCGATTGGGCAGATGCCTGAATGCCATCGATCAAGAAATTCCACGTGGCCGGTGATTTGGAACCGCTCCCACAGGCGCAGTTCAGCACCGAACCCACACGGTATTTACCAAAGGCAGTGGCGAGGGCCGCTTCATCCAAGGCCAAAGGCTCGACAGGGTTGCAGTAACCTCCTTTGACCAGAACCGACAAATCAATTTGGGTCATTTGGCCGACTTTTTCAATCAAACTCATGCGCGCTAGAAGGCTGTCAATGGACTGAGCCTGGGCATGGCCGGCGATCAATAGGCAGATAAAAAGGCGTACAAAAGACTTCATGTGAGCAAATTAAATCTTATTGTACAAAAAACAATAAGAACTTAATCGGCGGCACAAAATGCTTGAAGTTCGCGATAGAAACGTGAAACAGGAAAGCCCATGACGTTGTAAAAACAACCGTTGATTCCCGCCACCCCTAAATAGCCCATCCAATCTTGAATGCCATAAGAACCGGCCTTGTCAAAGGGTGATCCGCTGGCGATGTAAGTGCTGATTTCAGCATCGCTCAAATCGTGAAACCGAACCTGGGTTTCTTCGCAAAAGCTGTGCATTTGCGCTTCGGTTCGCAAACAAACACCGGTGTAGACAGTATGGGTCTGGCCTGAAAGCTGGCGCAACATGGAGTGGGCTTCAGCCGCATCGACGGGTTTATTCAAAATGTGCCCATCCAGGTAAACCAAGGTATCGGCAGTGACCAGGATTTTAGGTGAAATCGCGGCTGTAAAGTGCTGGCTTTTATGCCTGGCTAAATACTCGGCAACCTCATCAGGTGCGAGGGCTTCCTCGAAAGATTCATCGGCATTCAAGGCTTGAACTTCAAAGCTGAATCCCGCTTCCCGCAAAATTTGTTGCCTGCGGGGAGATTGGGAGGCCAAGATCAATTCGGGGCTCACAAACATGCTTCAAATGTACTCACTGCTCTGTGCTAAATTTGCCTCCATGTTTGGTTCTCCCTATGATTTTGCGATGCCAGCAGCCCCGAAGGAGATCAAGAAAGCACCTTTCTGGAAGCGTTTGCTGAGCTATGCCTGGCCCTTGGTTTTGGAACGCCGCAAAGGCGAATTGGGTCATGAATTGGAAGTGTTGGTGTACCACGGCCGTTTGCATTTGGATACACGAGAAGTGAATTACTCGTTTGGAGACTTGCACACCGTAATGAAAACGGGGTTGGATCGCTTGAAGTTAGCCCCCTCAGATATGGAATCGGTATTGATTCTCGGGTATGGCGGAGGCTCGGTTGCTCAGTTGCTCCATCAGCGCTTTTCGGGAGATATGGCCATTGTGGGAGTAGAGAAAGACCCCGTGGTTTTGGAGCTTTGCCATAAGTGGTTTTATCCCTACGGAGTAAAACTGGTGCAATCAGATGCTGGGGAGTATTTGGCCAAAGCGGTTGAGCAGCAGTGGAAATACACCTTGATTGTCAGCGATGTTTTCATCGATGCTGATGGCCCGGGTTGGAGCGCAGCAGAATGGCTGCAATTGGCGCGAATCTTGGCACCGGGTGGGCGTATTCTTTTCAATAGCATGATGGATGGCAAAGCCTTGAATCAGCAAGCGCAATGGGCGCTGGAAGCGGGGTTGGAAAGCCAGACACTGCCAGTGGGTGAACGAAACAGCCTGCTGCTGCTTCGCCAAAAGAACTAACTTTGAGGCATGAAAAACATCGCCGTCATCGGAAGCGGAACCATGGGCAATGGAATTGCTCACGTATTCGCGCAAACCGGGTACTCCGTAAATTTGATTGACATCAACCAAGCGGCCCTCGACAAGGCCATGGCTACCATTGCCAAGAACATGGATCGCCAGGTATCGAAAGGCCTGATGAGCGAAGACGATAAAACGGCGGCTTTGGCTCGCATCGCCTGCCACCCCGAAGTCAAAACGGGTGTTTCATCAGCTGACCTCGTGGTAGAGGCTGCCACCGAAAATGTGACCATCAAACTTCAGCTGTTTCGCGACATGGATGCTGCGGCTCCCGCACATTGCATTTTGGCTTCGAATACCTCCAGCATTTCCATAACCCAAATTGCCAGCGTGACCCAACGCCCCGAGAAGGTGATTGGCATGCACTTCATGAATCCGGTTCCCGTGATGAAGTTGGTTGAAATCATTGAAGGTTTCAAGACCGATAAGGCTGTGACCGAATCCATCATCGAGATGTCAAAGCAGTTGGGTAAAGTACCGGCTTTGACGCAAGATTACCCCGGTTTCATCGCCAACCGCATTCTCATGCCTATGATCAACGAGGCCATTTGTTCCTTGCATGAAGGGGTAGCGGGTGTGACCGAAATTGACACCATTATGAAGCTGGGCATGGCGCATCCCATGGGCCCCTTGCAGCTGGCTGACTTCATTGGATTGGACGTTTGCTTGGCCATTTTGCGCGTATTGCACGAAGGCTTTGGGAACCCCAAATACGCCCCATGCCCCTTGTTGGTGAACATGGTAACGAGCGGTGATTTGGGTGTCAAATCGGGCCGCGGATTTTACGACTACAGCCACGGAACCAAAGACCTGGTGGTAGCGCCTAACTTCGCTTAGCATGAAGCCTGAATCGCCTCAGCGTGGGCATCGAGGCGGCTGAAGATGTGATCGCCGATTTGGATCAGGCATTGAAGGCTTGATTCCCTCCTTTCTTTCATTACCTTTGCAACCCCGTTTTTGGGAGTAGTACGCACTTATGAAATTAAGCCAGTTCAAATTCGAGTTACCCGAAGAGCTCATTGCTCAGGAACCCTTGAAAACCCGTCACGAGAGTCGTCTCCTGGTGGTTGATACCAAAAACCGCAAGGTCGAGCACCGCGTGTTCAGCGACATTCTGGACATTTTTGATGAGAACGATGTGTTCGTTGTAAACAACACCAAAGTGTTTACGGCCCGCATGTACGGCCAAAAAGAAAAAACGGGTGCCGAAATCGAGGTGTTCTTGTTGCGTGAACTCAATCATGATCTGCGCTTGTGGGACGTGTTGGTGGATCCTGCTCGTAAAATTCGCGTAGGCAATAAATTGTATTTCGGAGAAGATGATTTGGTCGCTGAAGTGGTGGACAACACCACTAGCCGCGGTCGTACCATTCGTTTCTTGTTCGATGGAACCGACGAAGAGTTTGCGGCTGTCATCAAGAAATTGGGAGAAACGCCCATTCCCAAATACATCACCCGCCCCGTGATGCCCGAAGACGAGTTGTGGTACCAAAGCTTGCATGCCAAGCATGTGGGAGCTGTGGCGGCTCCTGCCGTGCAGCTGCACATGACCCGTGAATTGCTGATGCGGTTGGATATCAAAGGCATTCAGTTTGCAGAAATTACCCTGCATTTGGGTCTGGGAGCCTTCCGCAATGTGGAAGTAGAAGACTTGACCAAACACAAGATGGACAGCGAGTACTACCGCATTGAACAGCAAGCCTGTGACATAGTCAACAAAGGCTTGAATGAGAAGCGTCGCGTAGTTGCGGTAGGGGGTAGTGTGATGCGCGCCATGGAATCTTCGGTTTCCTCGATTAAGACCCTGAACCCCAGTGAGGGATGGTCAGACAAGTTCATTTTCCCTCCCTACGACTTCAACATCGCCAATGCATTTTTGACCAACTTGCATGCCCCCGAGTCGCCCTTGTACATGATGGCTTGTGCTTACAGCGATTATGATTTCATGATTGATGTGTACCAGCAGGCGATCAAAGAGAAATACCGTTTCCTCTGCTACGGAGACGCTATGTTGATTCTTTAATCATTCCCATTTATAAAATAAAAAGGCCCCGATTCATCGGGGCCTTTTTCGCTACTGGCAAATCCAAGTGATACTCTGCTGTTGGCCAGAAGGCTATGTTTTCGCCCTCGCTCCCTCCTTTGGCTGGGCTCGGTTAGAAAAAAGAAAGGCCCGGCAGCGAAAGCTGCCGGGCCTTGTGCCCAGTACTGGATTCGAACCAGCACGTCCTTGCGAACACCACCCCCTCAAGATGGCGTGTCTACCAATTTCACCAACTGGGCAATTTGCGCCAAGGCGCTGTTTAGAACGGGGTCGCAAATATAAAGCAAGACCTTCAATGCCGTGCGCGGGAGTCGGAAATTAATGACCGGGCACCAAGCCTGATTCTTCAGCGGTTGAAAAAGAGTTTATAGACCAACGCGAATAAAGGGGCTACCAATCCGCCGAGGATCAACAATCCCAAGCGAAGAGGGTCATAGCTCAGGGCAGCAGATTGCACAATCAAAGCCCAAATCAAACCCACGACTGCTCCTCCCAAATGACCTTCGTGAGACACCCTGGCCAGTTCAGCTTTTTTGGAGAACATCAGGGCAGTTGAAATCAGGCCGAATCCCGTGCCAAATAACCAGCCTGGAATGGCTACTGGAATGAATAACAAAGACAAGCGCAAGTCAGGAGCCATGAACAGCAAGAAGTAAATGCAACCCACTACGCCCCCTGAGGCTCCCAAGGCCATATAGGTTGGCCGATCAGATCGAAACAACAAGGAATACTTGCCCGCTCCCCAAACGGCGGTCCAGAATAACAAGGTAGCACCCAAGGCTCCATAGGGTTGGGGTAGCAAAGATTCCAAGGTGGGTCCAAAAAAGTAGAGGGTAAGGCCGTTGAAGAGCAAATGCATGGGGCCACTGTGAACCAGGGCGTGCGAGAATAGACGGTAACGCTGGTATTGGCGGCGGGAGTCCAGCAGCAACTGGCCGATCATTTGGGGGTTTCCCATGGCGGCAATGAAAACCAGTACCAGCAGACCGATGTGGCCATACGTAAAGGGGGATTCAATCCAAAGAGGTCCGAGGCGCATTAGGGTTTGATGAGGATTTGGCCGCTGCCCGGGCCTTCTCGCTGCGAGCGAATGGAGGCGGGTTTTTGGCTTACGAGATTTCCACTGTTGAATAGATAAGCCACGAGTTGTTTGTCTGGGCTTATGAACGCATCGTGGGTGGTGTAGTGGCGAATATAGGCATCGTCGCACCACAGGTTTCGAGCATTCAGGCTGGATCCTTGTTCCAAACTCCAGGAAATAATGTTGATGCGACCCGACAAGGTCAATTCGCTTTGGTTGTCGCTGCCTCCGTAAAATTGACCGGCCTGCAGGCAGAGCTCTTGGTTGAGGATGCTGCCTTGGTAAAGTTCGAGAGCCGCGCTGCGAAGGGTGTCCAAACATTGCACGCGCGCCGCGTCCAGTATGCGCAAGGAGGCCAATTGAATCGCGTTCAACGTGCATCGGGGAGCTCTTTGTCCAGGGCGTGTCATTCGTCCTTTGTTTTGATCGCGCAAACGTAGGGTTTGGCCATCGAATTCAGCGCTCAGTTGGTCGAGTGCTTCGGTGTTGTGTTCCCAGCGCAGCAAACCGGCCGAATCAGGGTTGCAACGCAAATACAGTTCGATGCGGTCGTAGACTTCAATGCGATCAAAAGAGGCCGCTGAAACGCTTCGCGAAGCATATTGTACGGCGGCATCAGGCCGGCATCCCAAGGCCAAGAGGCATACTCCGAGATAGAGAACTGAGCGCTTCACGTCATTACAAAGGTGGGGTTCAGCCCCTATATTTGACCCATGCGTCTGCTAATTCTCAGTTTGCTGTGCCTTTTATCGACTGCTTTGCATGCCCAGCCCGGTTTGGAAGATGGGCCTGAAGCCCCGGTTCGGGAAGCGGCACAAGCCATGCGGTCGCGCCAATACATCAAGGCTGAGTTCATTTACCGAAGCATGCTCGATGCCGATCCCACATCCAACACGACCCGTCAATTGCTGAGTCACGCATTGATTTTGCAGGGCCGATACGGGGAAGCCGATTCCATCAACCGCTCCATCATTGTCAAAGACAGCAATGTGGCGGGCTCTTACTGGTATTTGGCATTGAGTGCTGAACGGCAAAACCAGTATGACCGGGCGGTGTATTTGTTTGATCGCTATTTGGCCAAGACCCAAGGGCAAGCCACTCAAAATCAATCGGCCTGGCTGCACATGGGTAGCAATCTGCGCCGCAAGATGCACGACAAAGGCATCAATGAGCAAGAATGGGGCCTGATGCAGCATTACTACAAACAGTATTTGAGTGGAAATCCGCCCGATCCCTATGTGGATTCCCTCTATGCATTTTTGGATGAGGTACGGCGCCGCCGACCAAGCCCGGGAGCATTGTTGCGATGGGATGAGTCGGGGAGCGAGTAGGCCCTATCTTTGCGACTAGAATTGGTTGCAGTGAACAAAAGCAAGATCATCAACGACCCCTTACACGGGTTCTTCGCCATACCCAGCCCTTTGTTGTACGATGTCATTCAGCATCGCTACTTTCAACGCCTGCGGCGCATTCGGCAATTGGGCATGAGCGAATGGGTTTACCCAGGAGCCATACACACGCGTTTTGGTCATGCTTTGGGTGCCTTGAATCTCACTTGGCAAGCCTTGGAGTCGCTGCAGAAAAAGGGAATCTCCATCAGTGCCGAAGAGAAAGAGGCCACCGCATTGGCCATTTTGCTGCACGACGTCGGGCATGGCCCTTTTAGCCACACCCTCGAGCACACGTTGATTCGCGAGGTCAATCACGAGCATATATCCCTGCGCATCATGCAGCGCATGAACCAGGAAATGGGTGGGGCCTTGGAATTAGCCATTCGCATTTTCCAGGGTCAATACAGCGAAAAGCCATTTTTAAGCGAACTCATATCGAGCCAGCTTGACATGGACCGCCTGGATTATCTCATGCGCGATAGCTTTTATACCGGGGTCAGCGAAGGGGTCGTGGGTGCCGATCGAATTTTGCACATGTTGAATGTGGCCGATGGGCATCTCGCCGTCGAGGAGAAAGGGATTTACAGCGTAGAAAAATTCTTGATCGCGCGCCGATTGATGTATTGGCAGGTGTATTTGCACAAAACCGTGATAGCGGCAGACGCCTTGCTGGTAGCCATCTTGCGCCGGGCTCGTCACTTGGCAGGCCAACACCATTCTTTGGGTTCGTATCATCCGCTGTTGCATTTCCTGTTCAGGGATGTGCATTTCGGCAACTTTGACGACGAAGCCCTCGATTTGTTTCTGCAATTAGACGACATCGACATTCTCTCTTCGATCAAGCATTGGCAGTTTCACGAAGATCGAATCTTGTCCCTGCTTTCGCGGGCCATGTTGCAGCGTCGATTGCCCAAGGTAAAGGTTCAATTGCAGCCCTTTAGCGATGGGGAATGGGCGATTTACCGCAGTCAAGTTCAACATGAGTTGGGGCTTGACGATTCAGAAATTGAATATTTCGTGTCGCGAGGCCAATTGGAAAACAACGCTTACCGCAGCGAAGGCGGTGGAATTCGCATACTGCGCAAAAACGGTCAGGTCCAAGATGTGGCCGAAGCCTCTGACAATTACAATTTATCGGCCCTGGAAGAAACGGTGGTCAAGCATTATATCACTCATTTCCAAGCCTCATGAAACCCCGTCGATTTCAACCCCTAAAACCCGTCGCTGCGCACGAAGGGGTTAAGGCCAAAAAGGGCCTAGGACAGCATTTTTTGCGCGACGGCGGCATTGCAGCCGACATCGCCGACTTGGTTTTACCCGAGTGCGATCAAGTGGTAGAAATTGGTCCCGGAACCGGGGTGTTGACCCGTTTGTTATACCCCAAACACGGCGCTCAATTGCGCTGCATCGAATTGGATAGCGAATCGGTGGCGCATTTATCTAAGCAGGCTTGGGCCTCGGGTTTGCGGGTGGTTGAGGCCGATTTCTTGGCGCTGGATTTGCGCACCGTTTTTCAGGGAAGCAAGCCCTGTTTGATTGGCAATTATCCCTACAACATTTCAACCCAAATCGCCTTTTCGGTATTGGAGAGCCCGGTGCCGGTTTATCAATTTGCGGGGATGTTTCAGCGCGAGGTCGCCCTTCGTTTGTGCGCTGGGCCTGGAAACAAAGATTACGGCATCACCAGTGTGTTGCTTCAGGCTTATTACGACTGCCACTATGCGTTCACGGTCGAAGCCCACAGTTTTGAGCCTCCCCCCAAAGTGCGCAGCGGGGTCATCAGCTGCACCTTGAAGTCAGATGCACCGGCGGTTTCTTACAAAGCCCTGAAATCCATTGTGAAGATGGCATTCAATCAACGAAGAAAAACCCTTTCCAATGCGCTAAAGCCTTTGTTGAGCGTTCGCCCTGATTTTCCTCTACCCAGTGAATGGGCCGGTCTGCGGGCTGAGCAATTGGCTGTGGCTGATTTCATTCGATTGGCTCAGGCCTTTGAAGAATCAAATTCTTGATTCTGAATTCATTCGCATTTTTTGCTCCTCATTTTGGTCGAAGATTATTGTGGTTTAGACCCAAAAAATCCTTGAAAAAATCCATCAAATCCTGCGTCATATGCCTATTTTTGCGTGATTAAAACCCAAACTAGGCTTAGAAGATGACCTTATTTCTGAAGAGAGTTCTGTGCAACTCATTGTCTAAGAAAGTCTTGACTTCTCTTTCACTCCTTTTCATGCCTTTGCTTGCAATGGCTGCAGCTGACGTAGTAGAGGCTCCTCAAGAATTCAATCCATCGGCTTGGGACTGGAATACCATCCTGACCTTGTCGCTCATTTTGCTCGTCATTTTGGTGATTGCCCGTGCTTTTGACATTGGCAGTTTGACCGAGAAAATCTCGGGTAAGCGCATTGTGAGTTCGCACAAAATCAACGGTTGGATTGCCATTGTTTTCTTGGTGTTGGGTTTGATTGGCGTTTGGTACGAAATGGTGTACCACGGCAAGTATGTCATGGTTGGCAATGCCGCCAGTGAGCATGGTGCTACCTATGACAGCATGTTTATGTGGACTTTTGGCTTCACCTTCGTCGTGTTCATCGTGACTGAGGTGTTGTTGTTCTACTTCATGTTCCGTTACTCCTACCGTGAAGACCGCAAGGCACTGTACTATTTCCACAATAACAAATTGGAAGTGATTTGGACCATCGTCCCTGCCATCGTTTTGACCTTCTTGGTTTTGCGTGGTTTTAACACTTGGTCCAAGATCACCAGTTCTGACAACGAAGACGCTCAGGAAATTGAGGTGTTCGCTTACCAATTCGGTTGGAAGGCTCGTTACGCCGGTGCTGACGGTAAATTCGGTGACAATAGCTTTACCTTCATATCAGGTACCAATCCCTTGGGATTGGCCGTGGAAGGTTCAGTCGATGAGTTGACCCAATCCTTGAACGATGAAATCGCTGCATTGGAGGCTCTTGTAGCTTCAGCCGATGATTCTGCTGCTGTTTGGAAAGCGCGTTTGGTCAACTTTGAAGCTCAAGGTCGCCAGCGTGCCTACCCCGAGGAATACAAGAAAATTCGTGAAATGGCCATGGACGCTGAGAGCGGCGCCTACGTTCGCGGTTTGGAAAAAGAAATCAAGCGCAAGAGCACCAACGTAAAGCGCATTGCTAAGTTCCGCGCTGATGAGAAGATGTTCAACAAAGCGGGTTACGACGACAAAGTGGTGACTGAAATCGTGTTGGTGAAAAACCAGCCCTACGTTTTCAAATTCCGCGCTCGTGACGTGATTCACTCGGCCTACATGCCTGAGTTCCGCGCTCAAATGAACTGCGTACCCGGCATGAGCACTCAGTTTGCTTTCACCCCCATCAAAACAACCGATGAGGCACGTGCTGAAAAGGGCAACCCCGAGTATGACTATTACTTGTACTGCAACAAAATTTGCGGTGCAGCTCACTACAACATGAAAATCAAAATCACAGTGGTAGACAACCAGGCTCAGTACGAATCATGGTTGGCTCAGCAGGCTCCTGTAGTAGCCCCTGTTGAAGCCCCTGCAGCTCCTGTGGCCCCCGAGGCTCCAGCCGCTCCTGAAACTCCTGCTGTAGCTATCAACTAATCTTCAGAACCAGAAAAAAATACTATGAGCACAGCAGCATTGCACGCCGAGCACGAAGCGCACCACGAACACAAGGAGAGCTTCATCAGCAAGTACGTGTTTTCCATGGACCACAAGATGATCTCGAAGCAATTCTTGATCACGGGTATCGTAATGGGTATGATTGGTATGATCATGTCCTTGTTGTTCCGTCTTCAGTTGGCATGGCCAGATGACCAGTTCAGCATCATCGAGATGTTGTTGGGTAAATGGGGTGTTGATGGTAAGTTGGACCCTAACTTCTACATGGGTTTGGTTACCATTCACGGTACCATCATGGTGTTCTACGTGTTGACCGCTGGTCTGAGTGGTACGTTCTCGAACTTGCTCATTCCTCTGCAGGTAGGTGCTCGTGACATGGCGTCTCCCTTCATGAACATGTTGAGCTACTGGTTCTTCTTCATGTCTTCAGTTGTTTTGTTGATTTCTGTAGGCGTTGAGACAGGTCCTGCTTCAGGCGGATGGACGGTTTACCCTCCATTGAGTGCCTTGGACAAAGCCATGCCCGGTTCTGGTTTGGGTATGACCTTGTGGTTGGTAGCCATCGTGTTGTTCATTGTTTCGTCTTTGTTGGGTGGTATCAACTACATCTCTACGGTGTTGAACCAGCGTACCAAAGGCATGAGCATGAACCGCATGCCTTTGACCATTTGGGCGTTCTTCTTCACCGCTGTGTTGGGCTTGTTGTCCTTCCCTGTGTTGTTGGGAGCCGGTTTGTTCTTGATTTTTGACCGTAGCTTCGGTACCTCTTTCTACCTTTCTGATATCTATTTGGAGGGGGTAGGTGCCTTGGAAAACATCGGTGGTAGCCCTGTATTGTACCAGCACTTGTTCTGGTTCTTGGGTCACCCTGAGGTATACATCATTTTAATGCCTGCTTTGGGTATTACCTCTGAGGTAATTTCC
>Ga0222714_10002007_pt1 | contig 22275 bp, 22 predicted proteins | sample C33_3DmetaG_FD_165048 | JGI IMG/M metagenome (GOLD analysis project Ga0222714, IMG submission 165048) | Estuarine water microbial communities from San Francisco Bay, California, United States - C33_3D | ecosystem: Environmental > Aquatic > Marine > Unclassified | place: USA: California...
GGCTACCGGCGCTCCGGTACCCCGACGGGGAACCGGATGAGCAACGCGGACAAGTGGATCCGCGTGGCGCTGGCGCCGCTTCTGATCCTGGTCGGCTTGTACTCGGCGGTGACCGGTGGCCCGGTAGCGCCGCTCTTCATCGCCCTGAAACTCGCGGTCTTCGGCATTATGATCGTCGTGGGTCTCATACTGCGTAGGATGATGAAGGACTGGGTCGTTGGTTTTGCGAAGCTCGCACGCGGCGGTCCTGATCCTGAGGTGGATGCATCATTCCTGCGCACCCTGCAACGCGCCAAATATGTGGCGTACTTCATGTGGTCGCTTTCAGTAGTCATGGCCGTCCTGGGTGTCGCCGCGTTCATATGACTCGACAACGCCTTTGGGCGACGTCCCGAGCCCAGTGGTCGTGGGCGTTGGCCGACTGGGCCCGCGAGCCATTCTTCTCGATTGTCCTCAGCCTGATCTTTCCGCCGTTTTTCGTGTCAGCCGTTGTAGCCGACCCGATCCGTGGCACGGTCCTGTGGGGCTACGGCATTTCGATCGCGAGCGCCGCCCTGGTGTTCCTGAGCCCGCTGGCCGGCGCGGCGGCCGACAGCACCGGCCGGCGCAAGCCGTGGATCGTGGCCAGCATGGCTGGCGTGGCCGGAGGGATGACTAGCCTGTGGTGGGCGACGTCTGAGCCGGGACATTTTATCTGGGTCCTGGCTTCGGTCGCCGGGACACAGCTTGCCGTCGAGTTGTCGCGGATCTTCAGCGACAGTATGGTACTTCGGGTCACCAACAAGGAGGGCGTCGGTCGCCTGAGCGGCCTGTCTGTGAGCCTCGGTTTCTTGGCCAGCCTGATCTACCTCGGTGGCGTGCTAGTAGCCGCGAGAACCGGGGTTTCCGCGGACGAGGTCTCGACGACGGTCCAGCGCATTGCCTCAGTGCTCTGTGGCCTCTGGCTGGTGGTGTTCATGCTGCCGTTGCTGCTTTACTGTCCGGACTATCCAGCCGAGGCTCGCTCATGGCTCGAGACGTCCCACGAGAGCTGGCGGCGCCTGAGGAACTCTCTACGCGACGTCGTCAGGATCCCGGGCGTGGGCCGCTTCCTGCTCGCACGTATGGCTTACTGGGACGGCATGATGGGCCTGTTCTCGTTCATCGCCATCCTGGCGTCCTCCAGGCTGCAGTGGCGCGCAGCCGAGATCTCGATTTTCGGGCTGCTTGGCCTGCTGGTGAGCAGCGGCAGTGCGCTCGTTGCCGGCTCGCTCGATCGACGCTACGGATCGAAGCGCGTGCTGGCGGTGGGTATTGGCTTGATGCTGTTCGTCGCCTCGTTGATGTTGCTGATCATGCCGACCGGTGAGACGCTCGCTGCGGCGTCCGCGCTGTTCGGCTCGGTGCACGACCGGATGTTTCTGGCGTTGGCAGTGATTGCCAGCGGTTGCGTGGGCATCATCCTTGCCAGTAGCCGGACCATGATGGTTAGCCTATCGCCACCGGATCGGCTGGGCGAGTTCTTCGGGCTCTACGTTATGGTCGGGCGCGCTTCGAGTTTTGCGGCACCGCTGCTGGTGGCAACAACGACGGCGTTACTCGACGACCAGACGGCGGGCGTCTTCGGTGTCTCGATTATTTTCCTCCTGCTCGGGTTGCTTCTCCTTGCGCGTGTCCCCACTCACCATCGTTGACGATCCGTTAGGCCCATGGCCGGACCCAAGGACCGCTTGGCGGGTCGTGGCAGTGCTGACCTTCGCCTATGCGGTCGCCTTTGTGCACCGCATCGGGATGAGTCTGCTTGTCGAGCCGATGCAGGCGGACCTCGGTCTCAACGACACCGACATTGGCCTGCTGATGGGCGTACTGTTCGCGGTGCCCTACACACTTGGAGGCCCGGTGCTGGGCTGGCTGGCCGATGCGTTCAGCCGGCGGATGCTGTTGGCGGCAGCCGCGACGATCTGGGCTGCGACGACGGCCGCTTGCGGCTTCGCTGGCTCATTCGCGACGCTGGCTACTCTGCGTTTCGGATCCGGTCTGTCGCAGTCCGCGCTGCAGCCGGCCGCGGCATCGATGATCGCCGACTGCTTCCGGGCGGAGATGCGCTCGAAGGCTTACGGTGTGTTCGTGGCTGGCACAGCAATCGGGACTGCGGCGGCCTACTGGCTTGGCGCGATGGCGCTCGGCGTCGGCGAGTGGGTCGCCAGTGCCTCGGGGCTGCGTAGCTGGTCGGGCGCGTTCCTGAGCCTGGGAGCCATCGGCCTGCTGGTGCCCGTCGCGCTGGCGCTTATTCGCGAACCGGTGCGTCAGGAACGGCTTGAGTCCGGCAAGCCGGACCTCCACGTCACGGTGCAGTTCCTGCGGCGGCACTGGTTCGTGGTCTGGTCGCTCAATTTTGGCATCGCCATCTGCTTTCTCGCGCCCTATGGCCAACTGGCCTTTATGCCGGTCATGTTCTCCCGCAGTTACGGGTGGAATCCTGCCCAACTTGCGACCGTCTTCGGCGTGGTGGCCATCATCGCCGGGGGACTTGGGTCTGTGTCCGCCGGCTGGCTGGCGGCCCGCCTGGCGAAACGTGGCGTGGCCGACAGCGACTGGCTGGTTTGCGGGATCGGTGCGGCGGGCAGCCTGCTACCTGGCACTGTCGCGCCGCTCATGCCTACGGCTGTTCTGAGCCTCGTGATGTTCTCCCTTTCGGGCTTCTTTTCGAACTGGCCAGGCGTTGGCGCACTGGCTGTGCTGAACCGGATCGCGCCGAACGAGATGCGGGGGCAGATGACCGCGCTCTACACCTCCACGGTAGGACTGATCGGCGCAGGGCTTGGGCCAGTGGTTGTGGGAACTCTGTCGGATCATCTGCCGGGGCGGTTCGGCAATGTGGCCTATGCCATGTCGATGACGTTCCTGATCTGCAGCCTGTTGTCGGTTACGCTGCTCGCGGCCGGCCGTAGGCCGTTTCTGAAGTTGATGTCGGCTGCCTCACTCGAACAAGCGGCCTGAATGCGTCTCGAACCCGGGCACTGCGAACGCGGGTTTGACGCTGGCTAACTCGAAACGTCTGGTTGTCTATAAAGACAACTAGTTGTCTTCCGCCATCGCTACTCTTGCTCCGTCGATACAGGTCCTGGCAGCGCCAACAGGACTGCGAGCTGGATGTATCCGGCCCCGGTCCATGGACCCGCCATCACCCCAAGACGTGTGAGATACACGATTGTCCTGATCAGACAGACAGGTGGAGGAACTCAGAATGTCATTGAAGCCTACACTGCGCCGTGCGCTCCAGCTAGCCGGTGCCGCCTGTTCCGTAGCCACAACTCCGGTGCCCGTCTTCGCGCAGGAGACAGTTTCAACCGCTGTGCTCGAAGAAATCACCGTCACTGCGCAGCGACGCGAAGAAAACCTGCAGGACGTCCCGATCGCGGTTTCTGCCTTTAGTGGCACGGCGCTCGATCGTCTTGAGATCCGAACAGTCCGCGACGTCCAGTCGGTGGTGCCAAATCTCTGGATGGAAACCAATACGGGGCTGTCGAACGGATCGCGCGCTGCCTTGCGCGGCATCGGCGAGGACGAGAGCTTCTTCACATCTGACACGCCGGTCGGCATCTATGTCGACGATGTCTACATTCCGCGCCAGACGGGCGCGATGTTTGACCTGTTCGATGTTGAGCGCATCGAGGTCCTGCGCGGCCCGCAGGGCACGCTGTACGGCCGTAACACCTCCGCGGGAGCCATCAAGCTCGTGAGCCGTAAGCCCGGTGACGAGTTCCGCGCTAACGCTGAAGTCACCGTCGGCGACTACAGCAGGATAGACCTGCGCGGATCCCTTTCCGGTCCGCTCAGCGAGATGATCTCCGGTGAAATTTCCGCTCTCTCGCGCCAGCGCGATGGCTATGACCGCAACCTCATCGACGGCTCGAAAGTGAATGACCAGGACGTGGTCGCGGGTCGCCTGGCTTTGCGGTACGCGGCGTCGGACAGTTTTGAGGCCCTGCTGTCCTACGACAAAATCCGCGATCGATCGACACCCGGATATGCGCTGGGCGTCGTCCTGCAGGGGTCTGACGGACTTGGTGCCGTCGATCTTGGCGACCAGATAGATGGCGACAGCAATGTCCACACCCTCATCTCCGACCTTTTAGACCCGATCAACGACACTGACCAACAGGGAGCGAGCCTCACCCTCACTTGGCAGGTCAACGACCTTACGATCAAGTCCATCACGGCCTGGCGTGAGATGGAGAACACAGTCCTGCTGGATGCTGATGGCCAGGATAACTGCTTCGGGTTATCCTTGCCGTGCCTCCACCTTTTTCAGGACCAGGCCCAGGACCAAATCAGCCAGGAGTTCCAGGTGCAGGGCAGCTCCAGCGGCGGCAGCCTTACCTACCTCGCCGGCGTGTACTACTTCGAGGAGAGCAACCGGCAGATCACCGAAAACATTATCCTCGCGCAGTTCGGTGAGAACCCGTACTCAGACACCAGCCTGGATACCGACAGCATCGCCGTGTTCGGCTCGGCCACGATGGCTCTCTCGGACCGCTGGAACCTCACGCTCGGTGCGCGCTGGACCGAGGACACGAAGGACTTTGCCAGTGCCGTCTTCGAGGCGAACGGCAACGCCCGCCTCATATGCGCCGATCCCGTCACGAGGACGGTGTACTCGAGCGGGCCTTGCGCAGCGGGCTCGCCGCCGGCGGCATTGACGGTGCCGCTGGACCGGCAGATCGAAAAATCCTGGTCGAGTGTCACACCACGGGTGGTACTGGACCACAAGGCGTCGGACCATGCGATGCTCTACGCGTCCGTCGCTGAGGGATTCAAGTCCGGCTCTTTCGACGGCCGCGAGGTCGGAACCGCCCTGTATAACCTGCAGCCGATTAAGCCTGAGACTGTGCTGACCTATGAAGTCGGCGCGAAGACGCAGTGGCTCGACCGCCGCCTGCAGGCGAACATGGCTGTCTTCCTGAACGACTTCCAGGACCTGCAGGGCACCGGAACCGACCAGGACACCGGTGCGTTCACGCGATTCTCGGTTGGAGACGTGGAGACCAAGGGGGTCGAAGTTGAGTTGACTGCGCTACCGGTCGCTAACCTGACCGTGACCGCCAACGTCGGCCTCCTGGACACGGAGTACACGAAGGTCAACTTCGACCAGGTCGCGGATTGCGGTTCGGTCGGAACGGGTACCAAGGATCTCGAGCTGAAGTTTGCGCCCAAGTTGTCGTCGTTCCTCGGCTTCAACTACCGGGTTCCGCTGGCAGCCCTCAGCGGCGCAGTCAATTTCGGCGCAGACTGGACTCATAAGGACAGCTTCTATCACAGCTCGTGCAATCCGCTGCCGTCGAAGTCTCCGGGCTACGACCTCTACAATGCTCAGCTATCTTACGAATCGGACGATGGCCGCTGGCTCGTCGCCGGCGCCCTGCGCAACCTCTCGGACGAGAACTATGCAATCGGCCAGTTCTTCATTCCCGGGCTAGCGTTCGATGCCGTGTACATCAACCCGCCCCAGACATGGAGCCTCATGCTGAGGTACGCTTTCAAGTGAACCCCACTGCGTCCGGTGCCCTCTCGCCTTGTGACGAGAGGTGCGCCGGGCAAGTCGCGGACTCGCGCCAACTGCGCGATGTGTCATGGGAATGTCTGACTTCCCTGGCGGCCCAAATTGATCCCTGGCGTGACCGGAGCACGGCGCGCGGGGCGGAGTAATGACCATGTCCTCTAGCAGCGCTGGATCCACGGCCCCGGAGATGATCCTCAAGGACAGCATGGTCGTCACCATGGACGACGAGCGGAACGTGTACGAGTCCGGCTACGTCTGGGTGAAGAACGGCGCCATCTATCGCGTGGGCGATAGCGCGGAAATCGGTGAGGTACCCGCGGGAGTCGACGTACGGTCCGCCAGGGGCTGTCTAGTCATGCCCGGACTGATCAATTGCCACTCGCATTTCTCCAACGGCATCCTTCGGGGCATCTATGACGAAATGCCGCTCGCAGTCTGGTTCAGCAAGGGGATGTGGCCGGTGATGGAAGCCATGGAGCGACCGGCCGGCAAGGCTGGTGCGGAACTCGCGCTGCTCGAGCAGATGACCATTGGCGTAACGACCAGTGTGAGCGGCGAGTTTGGAACGCCGAACGGAGACACGATTGACGGCGTCCTCGAGGCCGTGCATCAGTCACGTATACGGGCAATCGTCTCGCGCATGACGATCGACAGCGCCGACGAGTCGAGCGCATCGCAGGCGGTGCCAAGGCAGTACCGTGAAAAGCCGGATGACGCGGCGAAGGAGGTTCGCCGTTTACAGAGAGCGTTCAACTCCGATCGAATTGGCGTCGCACCTGAGGCCCTGGGTGTATTGCGTTGCACGCCGGAAATGGTCCAGGCGATGCATGAAGTGTCGGTGGAGACCGGCAGCCACTTTCTCATGCATGTCGCGAGTTCCAAGGAAGAGCGTGAGGAAAGCTATCGCCGCCTGGGCCACGGCAGCGTCGCCGAGATGAAGAGGCTGGGCGTCCTCGGGCCGAAGACCCTCATTGCACACGCGATCTGGCTCGACGACGCCGAGATCGACCATCTCGCTGAACACCAGACCGGGGTCTCTCATAACCCAGTGGCGAATGCTTACTATGCATCCGGATTCGCACGCCTCGCCGAGTTACTCGAGGCCGGGGTGCGGGTCGGACTTGGTGTCGATGGCGCATCGACCAACAACGGCCAGAACGTCTGGGAGACGATGAAGATGGCTCTGCTGTTTCAGAAGGAACGGCTGAGTAATGCCAGTTTTGGCTCGGCCGAGCTGGCGCTGGAGCTGATGACTCGCCGCGGGGCAATGGCGCTTCACATGGAAGACCAGATCGGCTCGCTGGAACCAGGCAAGCGCGCTGACTTCATCGTGATCGACACGGAAAGGGTGTCACTCGCGCCGGCTCATACGGTGATCTCCAACCTCGTGTACTCGAATGATCCAGGTGCGGTGCGGGATGTCTACATCGATGGCGAGCAGGTCGTTGCCAGCGGCGTGCACAAGTACCTGAACCGGGCTGACGTCGTCGACGGAGCACGAGTGGCGCAAGGGCATGTGCTGGAGCGCACCGGGCTCAAGTCCTATCTTGCGTCCCGCAGTAAGTGGAAGTGGAAAGGAGCTGGAATGCGGTAGGGCTTTTCAGGTAGCACTGGCGTGTGGTGTTCTGCTCGTGGGAAACCGGCTTTCAATTGTCGGGTTACAAGCGGCCTGTATGGGTCATTCGAAAGCAGCCAACGCGACACGCGACATGCAAGAGTATCAATCAGGTCTTCTGAGTCCGGGACCTGCTGCTAAACACCAGCACTAGCGGAAGTGGGGAATGTAGCGTGGAAGCGTATGGATGGTTCAAGCTGGCGCATATCGTCGTCTGGGGTTACTGGGTCGGCTCAGACCTGGTCGTGAACCAGTTGACCCACTACTTGACGCATGCCGAGAAAATGGAGGGGATGGAACGTAATCGTCTTTGGAACTTCCTCCTCGACGTTGACCAGCACCCACGGAATGCCTTGATACTTTCGCTGCCGCTCGGCTTGACGCTGGGCGGCCTGCTGGGCCTCGTGCCGCTGGGAACTCCCGGTCTCGTTTCGGTGTGGATCGTGTCAGGGGCTTGGTTCTCGTTCATGTGGTACGTTCACCTGCGCGGTCACACGGCAGCAGGTGCTGCACTGCGAGCCTGGGATGTCCGGATACGCTATGGCGTCATCGCCGTGTCCGTCGGCGTGGGCGGCTGGTCTTTGGTCTTTGGTACTCCAATCGCCGCTGGCTGGCTGGCTGCCAAAGTAGTGTTGTTTGGGCTGGTAGTGGGTGCAGGGATCGGCATTCGCTACTACATCCAGGCGTTGCTGCTGACGTGGCCAGATATTGTTCAACATGGCTCGACCCCAATACGAGAAGCTGCAATTCGCCAGGCGATGAGGCGTGGCACCTGGGTTCTGGCGGGGCTGCACCTCTCGCTGCTAGCTGCCGCCTTCCTTGGTCACGTGAGGCCGTTCTGAAGATGTTGTCCTCAAAGTAACGAGTAGACCCCATGTCGAGCATTCCCGCATTGAAGCGTCTAACCGTCTGGGTTCGGGACATCGAGCGTTCTCTGTGGTTCTATCGCGATGTGATCGGCCTGCAGGTCCTCGAGCGCAAGGATCTATCTGGCCCGGCCATTGCGTCGCTCGTCGGATACGAAGACGGCCGGATGCGCATTGCCCACCTAGGTACGCCGGGCTCGACGGTTGGCTGGATTGGGCTGTACGAGTTGAGCGGTGCAATGCCACCCATAAGTTCACTTGCGCCGCCGCCGCGGGAGCGCGTCGCCTACGGTCAGGCGACTGCGGTATTTGAGTCGGCGGATGTTGCAGGAGTCTTGTCAAGACTGCGCGACGGGTGTTGCGAACTGCTCAAGGAGCCAAGCATTTACCGGCTACCTGCAGAAGGAGCGAGTCGTGCCGTTGAACTTCTTGAGGTGATCACGTTTGACCCGGACGGTGTGCTTGTCAGCGTGATGGGTGTTGTGCCCACTGGCGGCACCTGACCATTCGTGCGCCTCATTCGGCAGTTTCGCCGATCGGAGTTGGTAGGAGGCCATGGCTCCCGCGGACGGCTCGGTCGACTTGGACGGGACCCCGTGACGGTCTTCGACCTGGTCGCCCCAGACCCGACTCTCTTCTGTACTGAAAATCCGCGTGTCGTTGGTTCGATTCCGACCCTGGCAGATAGCAGACATCGACTGTGTGTCCGCCCGATCAGAGACACTTTACTGGTTGAGCCGTCGTCCGGCACCAGGATTACGACCAGCGGTTGAACGGGGGTAGATGGTACCTGCACACCCCCCGGGGTCTGTGATTTCAGGGTGTACCGCCCGGGTGGGTGGGGGTCTGTTTCTGACTAGCTCAGAACGCAGCATGACCGGTCGAGACCCAGGCGTGCCGTTTCTAGGGTCGCGGAAAATCCCAGGAGCCTTGATCTCCTCAAAGACATACCAAGGCCAGGGGTACCGACTCAACCGCTCACAGGTTTACGGCGTCAGGTCCTCGTCAATCCTTCCAGAACCCCTTAAACCGATCCGGGGCCATCTCCGTATACCGGACCGTGTGGTTGATGTTCTTGTGCCCCAGGTAGTGCTGTAGCGCCCGGGTATCGTGGCCATCGTTGGCCAGCTTGTAACCGCAGGCGTGCCGGAGCATATGGGGATGGACCGGGAACTTGAGCTTGGCGGTTTCCCCAGCCCGGGTGACGAGCTTCCTGACGTTGCTGGCAGTCATGGGGCCTCCGCGCTCGGAGACGAACAGATAGGGGCTGTCGGGGTAGTCGCGGCGCAGCTGGCGGAGCTTGCGTAACTCAGGTCCCCGGAGGGGATGGGTCGAAGCCACCCCGTTCTTGAGCCGATTGACGTGCAGCAGGCCCGCCTTGAGGTCCACCTGGTCCCAGCGCAGGGAGACGGCCTCCGTCACCCGCAGGCCGTGCCGGTACATGAGGGTCAGCAGGGTCTGGTCCCGCCCAGGGTGCCTTCCCATAGCCCCCACCGCCTTAACCAGCCGCTCGACCTCGGTCGGGGTCAGGTACTCGCGGGAGCGGACCTCGCGGTTGGCCCGACGCTTTGGAGGAACTTTCCCATTTACGGCGATTGGGGCCCGCTTGCGGCGACGTGGCAGATCAATGACTTGTCCCATGGCACACCTCTATTCTTTCCCGTTAAGGGATATTATAGGGAAAGTATTCGTCTGGGTCACTTGCGGTTTCGCGCAGTTTGGTGCAGAAGACAGCCCTACAGAGTCGGAAACGCCGATGGACGCGCTACTCAGGTCGACTTTTCAGGTGCTGACCCGTGGTCAGAAGACGAATTCCTACAAGTTTGCCTTGCTGAGAGCCATTGCGGATCGGGCGCGGTCCACGGGAACGGATGCCCAAGAGATCAGCCGTGCCGAGCTGGCCGATCGCTTTGTTCATTACTACTGGCCCCTGACGCTCAAGTACCGCGTTCGGCAAGGGACGGACCCGTCCAAAGACCCGGTGGTGATGAGGTACCTGCGTAAGCTAGTGGCGGAAGGGGTGATCACGGGTAGCGATGTGCCAACGGACCTGCAGCATCGGGATCGAGCGTGCTACGAGGACTTGTTGGACACGGTGGCGAAATTTGCTTTCCGCGATGTCATCCCACGGTTTCACACCGTTCGGCGGAACCGTGTTTCACCCGTATTGTTTCGTGAAAGCGCCAGCGGGATAAGCCTCTCCCCTGAGGCTGTGGCATTCGTTGCTGCACACCGCGACTTGCTTCGGTATCTGGCCGTTGCCGGCTGGGTGAGGTTTACTCAGGCGTTCAGTTCGGCACCCCGCCTGTTTGAGAAGATCTCGGACGAACAGCCACGGCGGAAGACGGCGGCTTACAGGGGCCCTGTGGAACAGGCATCCAACGCATCCTGTTTCTACTGCGGGAACTCCCAGGGCCCGTGGGCCATCGACCACGTTATTCCATGGGCCTATGTTCTTGAGGATCGGGCATGGAATCTGGTTCTGAGCTGTCGGGCATGCAACGGTCGAAAGTCCGACTCGCTCCCAACTGCCGGTTTCATGCAGACCTTGATAGACAGGAATTTCAGGTGGGCCGGAGTCGCAGACAAGCTGCCGCCGAGAATTCGATCTGATCTTGCAGAATGGCCGACGCCGGAGGCCTGCGCAAACCACCTTCGCACCATGTACGAGCAGGCGACGAACGAAGGTTTCTCGACATGGGAACCTATCGATGAATCGGTTCGCCGTTGATGCGCCGTTCCTAAGATAGCGGAAGGAAGGCTCGGGTCAGGTTGAATTGCAGACTCGACTAGCCAGTCGGTGGGGGTTGGGCACCCAAGACTACTTCCTATCCGATACAGACTTGGGCTTCGATATCTGTTCCCTACCCTTAAGCGACATCCTGCTGCGCCGCAGCAGTCCGGCAGCTAACGACCCATTGCAGTCATATGTCAGACGGCCAGGTTGGACTGAATCCACGTTCCGCTATCGACCTTAACCGGCGCTGATCTAGAAGTGACTGGCAATAGCCAGCGACTGGCTCCGTACCCCGGTCAACACAGTTCCACTATTCCTTATGGCGGAAATGAGGGCCGGGCCTAGCATGGCGCTCATGGGGTCGACGCCCCGCTCATCCTGGCGGGACCAGCCTCATGAATTAGGGGCAATTCTATGCGACAGAAATACTTGGCGCTGGCCACAATCAGCGCGTTCCTGTCTGTGTCGATTTCGCTCGCTGCAGGGCTCGAGGCGAGGGTTGACTTGCTTCCAATACGTGATCAGCAAGTCACGGCAGCTGCTGATGGCGCTGTCTGCACTTACAGTCCTAACGAGAATAGCTGGCACTGCCGATCCTTTGCTATTACCCAGTACCGATCGCCCTCAGGAAAGTACGTCGAAACACGTGCGTGGGCCGAAGAAGACATCAGTGATCCTGGTAGCTATAGCTATCGTCGTGTCGAATGTATGGTCGGCCGCGGCGCAATACATGTGACGCCTAACCAGGCCTGGGTGCAGGTGCTTCTGGAGCCGGCATCAGATTTCTGTGTCAATTCAGGCGGGATCGAGATATACGGATCTACGGACATCCAGCCTTGGTCTTTCGAGGCGTCATTCACTCTCGAGGCTGAACTTTTGGAGCCGGGCTTGCAGGATCAGATGCTCATTCAGCACTCGTGGAAGGACAACGAGACGGGTGAGTCATCGCATCAACAGTGCCAGAGTCGGGCCGGGTACAACATACTTGGTGGCGGCATGCTGATCGCAGGCCTCTACTTTCCATACGGTCCCGATGACGCATCTGGGCATTTCTACTACGAGAAATGTGGCGCTACGTCGAAGTAGGATCGACGCGCCCCCCCCCTGGACGCACAGAACATCACCCAACTGAAATCTTCGGGTGCGACGTGCTTCTTAATAGAGGCCGTGCTGATCGCAGGGCCCTTTTTTTGATTTACAAGGCGTCTGCATCTGGCCGTTAGCAGACGTCTTTCGATCTGGATGTTGTTGCCGACCCAGGCTCTCACGGCGAACCACTTCCCTGGTCGCCTGAGATCTGGCTTCCAGGCCTGTTGGATACCGCTACCATCCACGACTTCAGTCATAAGATCGTTGCCGCTTGCCTCCCCACGATCGGCAAGAACTGACTCCTGGGAGCCATCCCGACGTGCTCGAAACCCGCGGTCCCATTCAAGCCCCCGCATCCGTCGTCTGGCGCTTGCTGACAGATACCAACGAGTGGCCACACTGGGGCCCAAGCGTGCGGACCGTCGATTACCCAGCGCGCCTCATCGGACCCGATACCCGAGGAAGAGTCCAGACGGCCGTCGGCCTGTGGCTGCCTTTTCAGATCACTGACTGGGAGCCCGAGCAGTTCTGGGGCTGGACGGTCGCCCGCGTAACGGCCACCGGTCATCGCGTCATCCCGGTCGATGCCAGTACCTGCGAGATCATCTTCACGGTGCCCGCTTGGGCGCCCTTCTATCTTCCCGTATGCAAGACCGCGATTCGCCGTCTCAACCGACTCGCTACCAACCAGCCAGAAACACATGGCTGACCACCAGCAGGAATGAGGGCAACGCTACTGGATGCCACGACACGGGCCATCCGTCGGGGTATCTCAGCCTACCCCTGACCCCAGCATGGCTAAGCCTACTTCCCCACTAGATAGGCGTAACGCGTAATCCGTAGGCACCCCAGGGGCAGGGTCTTGGGCTGGCTTGAGCCGACGACACTCGGCGCCGGGCTTCGGGTCCCCAATCTGGCAACAAATGGCCAACGTTCCTGGTCAAATACTAAGCTAGAGAAAACCTTTGTATCCATTCATAACATGTTGTTTATATTACCTATAGCTAAAACTTTCCTCTCAAAAACGCGTTAATCAGACCCTGCAAACTGCGTTCTCCAGAGGGATCTCCCAGTACCTTTCCCCAGTAGGAGTTCCTGGCCTGCTGTCTCCTGCGTTCTGCATGTTGCCGGTAGTACGCCCGGTGATACGCCCGCCACTGCTCAGGGGTCCGGCTGGGGTGGTACTTCGGAGACTCGGGCTTATCGCCCGAAGTTGAGTTTTCCGTCATTTCGGAGTCCTCTCGATTTCTCGCCAAACCTCTTTGACGAAGTTCTCGAATCCGGCAAAGCGCCAATTCTCTGGCACCCGTAGTGCCGTGTTTGCGCAATCGTAAGTTCTACGTGTGTCGGGCCGATTTACCCAATCGCGGATGAGGCGTTTCTTTTCCTCAACTCCGAGAGCGCTTTTTGCGCTTCCAGAGTTATTAAGGAGATTAGAAGGAGATAAGAAGGAGATATGTCCGGCCTGGCGGGACAGTTCATCTGCTGAGACCGGACAGTTCTGCCTCTCATCACGGACAGCTGGGCCCCTGGAACCGGACAGCTGTTTTTCGTCCGACTGTCCACCTTTGCCGGACACTTGTGCGTGTGGAGGTATTGCCGGAAGCCATTCCGCTTTGGGTGCGTGCATGTTGGGTGGGGGGATCACCCAGCCACCATCAGCCGCCAAGATTCGATGTTCGGCGGTGGTGCTCTTATCGAGGCCGGTCAACTTGGCTAGGCCGCGAGCGCCGATGAAACATCCGCTACCGTCTGGCTTCATCCGCATCGCCATCGCCGCCAGAACTAATCGCGTCAGCGGTCTGGGTCCCGCCGGCGAAAGGAAGGCCCGCTTCCATGCCATCACGAAAGACGGAGCCTTGGTCATACCCTGCTATTCCCCTGCGGGTGTTCATCCGATGGATGGGGCGAGACGGCCAATCCAGCAGGTAACTTGAGCCATTCCTGGGGCACAACCTCGGGATCACGGCAAGGGTTGGCGAACAGCCCTGAAATTGGTGCCGGACGGACGGGCCAGAGTGGACAGTTGACGGAACTACACTGTGCAACCTGTTCGCGCCAGGTGCCGCCGCCCGACAGAGGATCGTAGGTGCAGTCTTTGCACTTGGCGTTGATTGCCGCCCGCAGACTGGGCTTGCTCTTCGACTGAGCGGGACAGATTTCGGGAGTCATGGGAGCCGCCCGCTGCCAGGATTCGATGGTGGTAACGAGACTAGGGCGGCGTACCGCTCTAACTCTGACATAGCAATCAGTGTGCGCCGACCATCGCGAATCGCTGAGATCTCGCCACGTTGGATGCGGCGGAATATAGTCGGGCGTGAGATGCCTAGTAGGCGGGCTCCCTCCTCAACAGGAACTCGTAGGGGCTTGAATGACATGACCGGACTCCTCTAGTGGTTTCAGTGTCCGGTCGTACTATAGATATCAAATTGGCAAACCTTTCAACAGGCGAATGAAATACAGCCCGTTGCGCGTGCGTTAGATGGAAATAATGGGGTAAAGAATTTCGGTGGTACTCTCACCCGTACCGCTTTTTCATCTCTGGATCGTAGATACGAATGTAGAATCCCTGAGTTCCTTCAAGGTAACGTCGCCGCTGAGAGATGCCTTTCTCAAGTGCGCTGAAAAATTCTTCTACCGTCATCTCAACGCCAGTCTTTGCGAGTCCCTCGAGGAAATTCGCAAAGTAGTGCATCATCTGCTGGCAGTCCTTATGAAACTGCCGACGGCAGCGTCTTACGGTTTCCGGCGTGACCTTGTGGGGTTTCCACGCCGAGGCGACCGCTAACTCGAATTTGCCCGAGTAGCCCCACCGCCGTGGTTCCGGCATCTTCCAGACCCGGGTCCAATAGTCCAAAGCAATCAACGCATCTCTGGACTTCGTATTCGGGCGTCGTCGAGATCGTTCGAACATGAAGAATGGCAAGACGATCTTCGGTTTCTTGTCTGTAGTCATTTGGGACAAGCCTTTAGAAGGCGGTCGAGTTCATCGGCCCATCGCTGCATCGCTCCGATCCGCTCCTTCTCATATTCGGCGCGGTTGTAAACCGCCATCACGCCTTGCAGGGAATGATTCAGGATCTTCTCGACGATGTGCGGACCGATGCCAAGATCATTCATGCGTGTCGCCATTGTTCTCCGCAGGTCGTGAGGAGTCCATGCGTCCGGCGCGTCTTTCTGCCAGCGGCGGACCCATGCCTGGACTGCCGTGTTACTGACGGTGCCGAATACCAGGTTCGATTTCTTTGGTAGCGACTCAAGCAGGGCGATTGCTTTCGGTGACAGTGCAACCCAGTGCGCCTTCTTGTTCTTGCTGTGTTCCCTCGGGATCACCCAGCGGTCGAAGTTAACGTGGCCCCAGGTCATACGCTGGGCTTCGCCGATTCGCTGGCCGGTAAGCAGCAGGAACCTAAGTAACGGCGTATGTGAGCTGTCTGTAATCCAGATCGCCCTGATCTCGTTGTCGCTTAACACTCGGTCACGGGGCCTCTCGACATAGCCAATGTCCCTCGCGGTCATCTGTGAGAGCGGAGAGTCGGGGAGGTATCCGGCAGCGGCTGCGTACTGGAACATCTGTTTATAAATTGCCAAAAACCGCGCCGCTGCTACGGGTCCACGAGTCTGAGCGTAGTTGACCAGTTCACGGTGAATCTCGCGGCGGTCAACATCGTGAATGAGTTTTGCCCCTATCGTTGCGGGAATGTGGTCAAGGTAGTGGAGCACCTGACGAGGGCGACGATATTTGCCCCGGATTCTCATTGTGAACCACTCGTCTGCGACGGCCTTTAGGCTCTTTGGATCGGCGGTTCCCTCGAGGATGTCGCGTGCTTTCTTCCGGGCCTTGTTGAGCGTGAGTGCCGGGTACCGTCCAAGGGTGACGTTGGTCAGCTTGCCGTCGCGCATGCGACGTAGGACCCAGACCTTCTTGCCCGTAGCCCTTACTCGGAGGTACAAAGAGTGTGGGTTTTCGCCCTTGGCGTTGGTATCGGCTCGCCAGTAGTCTCCAGCCTTGGGGCGGAGGCTCTTGACGGTAACGTCGGATAGCGACATATGGCCTCTGGATACAAGGACTGGATACAACACCCTGCGCTTTGAGGATTTTAGGGGATATCAGGAGATACCGTCGGAGATAGGGATTTCAGAGACTTAGGTGTGTAATGTCTTCATCTAAAATACTTTTTGTGTGCATGGGCAACATCTGCCGGTCACCCACGGCCGAGGCGGTGTTCCGTCGGGTGCTGGAGGAGGAGGGCAGGGGCCTGCAGGTGCACGTCGATTCAGCGGGCACCCATGGCTATCACATCGGTGACCCACCGGATCGGCGCACGATCGAGGCGGCTCGCCGGCGAGGCGTGGAAATGGGACACCTCAGGGCGCGCCAGGTGAGCGTCGAGGACTTTCATGCCTTCGACCTGCTGGTGGCCATGGACGAAGCCAACCTCACGCACCTGGAGAACATGGCACCCACCGTTCACACGGCGCGCGTCCGCCTGTTCATGGACTACGCTCCCCAGTCGGGGCATCGGGAGGTGCCAGATCCCTATTACGGCGGTGCTGCGGGGTTCGAGCAGGTCCTCGATCTGGTCGAGGCTGCCTCACGGGGTCTTCTGGCCGAGCTCAAGCGGTGAGGCGCCGGGCCCTTCACAGGCCCGGCCCTCAAGCCAATCAGTCTCCGGGTCCGAAGCTCTGCGGACCTGAACTGGGGCCCGACGACCAGACCGTGTAAGGTTGGCTGGCTGCGGAACGCGGCTTCTCCTCCGCGGGTCCCTCAGGCGTCTGGCTGGCCGGCGCCTCTGGCGCGGGCCCGGCGACCGAGGGCGCGCTCGACGACTCCGCCTCGGTGTCGAGTTGCAGGATCGGCAGCGGCTGGGTGATGCTCAGTCGGTCCTCCTCTACGGTGGGAAAGGACATTTGGTCAGGCGCCGACGTTGCTTGCCCGACTTGCATCGGCCCGGCCTGTGGGCCGAGTTCGCGGCCCTCACGGCTGCCTCCCCGACCACGGCCGCGGCCACGCCGCCTGCGCTTCTTGCGTTCGAATTCCTGGCTTCCTCCCATGGTCCCGGCAGCGCCGGCCTCAACCGGTTGCTCCGGCGCGGCGGGAGCCTGCTGGCTCTCCTGCACCGGCGGGCGCTCCCTCTGCTGTTCCTGTCGAGGCTGCCGGTTACGGTCACGCTCGCCACGGCCGTCCTGCCGCTGACGCCTGCCGTCCCCCTGACCAGGCGGACGTTCAGCACGCTGCCGTTCGCGGTCGCCCTCACGTCCGCGGTCACGACCCCGGTCACGGTCCTTCTCGCCACGTTCGTGACGCGGCTCGCTGCGGCCGTCTCCGCGGCCCTCGCCACGCCGCCGGCGCGAGCCATCGCGACCATCGCGACCGCCACGACCGTCGCCTCGCTGACCGCCTTCCCGACTCGAACGCCCCGGTGAACGTGGCTCCCGACGCGATTCGCTGCTGCTGCCGATGCCCAGCCAGGCCTTGATCAAACCCCAGAGCCCGCCATTGGCAATGAAAGCCGACGGTGCGGGCGGTGGTGCCACTGGCGTCGGTGCCGCCGTAGAGGGCAGGATGGTTTGCACGGCCGGTGCAGGAGCCGCCGCGGTTTTTTCCGCGCTCTTTTGGAAGTCTATTTCCACCGGCGCCTGCTCAGCGAGCCGGAAGCTGATTCCAGAGTTTTCCGCCAGGCCGACCTCATCGTCCCGCACTCGCTTGATCAGGTAGTTGGGGGTCTGGATGTTGGGATTGGGCACCAGGATGATCTCGACGCCGCTACGGGCCTCGACCTGGCGCAGTGCCTCGCGTTTCTCGTTGATCAGGAAAGTGGCGACGTCCACTGGCAATTGGGCGATGACGCGCGCCGTGCGCTCCTTGCGGGCCTCCTCTCCGATCAGGCGCAGGACGGCCAGCGCCAGCGAATCGACGCTGCGGATGCTACCCATGCCGCTACAGCGCGGGCAGGCCGCATGGGTCGCCTCGCCCAGCGAGGGGCGCAGCCGCTGACGCGACATCTCCATCAATCCAAAGCGTGAGATCCGGCCGATCTGGATGCGAGCCTTGTCGGCGCGCACGGCATCGCGCAGGCGGTCCTCGACGGCCTGCTGGTTCTTCTTGGACTCCATGTCGATGAAGTCGATGACGATCAAGCCACCGAGGTCGCGCAGGCGCAGCTGTCGGCCGATCTCGTCGGCGGCTTCAAGGTTGGTGTTGCAGGCTGTGGTTTCGATGTCCCCACCGCGGGTTGCCCGCGCAGAGTTGATGTCGATGGAGACCAGCGCCTCGGTGTAATCGATCACCACGCTGCCGCCCGAGGGCAGATTGACGGTGTGAGAGTAGGCCGACTCGATCTGGCTCTCGATCTGGTAGCGAGTGAACAGCGGCACGTCGTCCGTGTAGAGCTTAATCGAGCGCACCACGTCCGGCGTCATGAAACGCTGCACGTACTCCGCCGCGCGCTGATGCGCGCCGGGCTCGTCGATCAACACCTCGCCGATGTCATCCGAGTAGTAGTCGCGCAGGGCGCGAGTGACGGCGTCGCCCTCCTGATAGATCAGGAAGGGGGCAGGACGGTGCCCGGCCGCGTCGATGATGGCGTCCCAGTTGGTGCGCAAGTTGTCGAGGTCCCACTGCAGCTCCTCGGCAGCGCGACCGACCCCGGCGGTGCGCACGATGGCACCCATGCCATCCGGAATGACCAGATGGCTAAGCGCGTCGCGGGTGGCGTCGCGATCCTCGCCTTCGATGCGACGCGAGACGCCGCCGGCCTTCGGGTTGTTGGGCATCAGCACCAGAAACCGGCCGGCCATGCTGATGAAGGTGGTGAGCGCGGCCCCCTTGGTGCCCCTTTCCTCCTTTTCGACCTGGACGATCAGCTCCTGGCCTTCCTGCAGCACATCCTTGATGTTGAAGCGTGCGCCGGGAGCCGGCTGGTAGCGGAAATACTCACGAGCGACTTCCTTGAGCGGCAGGAAGCCCTGGCGCCCCGAGCCATAATCGACGAAAGCAGCCTCGAGGCTGGGCTCGACGCGGCTGATGCGGGCCTTGTAGATATTGGCCTTCTTCTGCTCGCGTGACGGGATTTCTATCGAAAGATCGTAGAGCCGCTGGCCGTCAACCAGCGCTACGCGCAACTCCTCCTGCTGGGTTGCGTTGACAAGCATTCTCTTCATGGTCCCCATCCGTTGACGTGGGGGCCTGCGAGTCTGGACCTCTATCCTGCCGGCTTGCGCCGGTGGCTATGTACGGGGGAAGTTGCATGCCTTGGGAGCTCTGTACTCTTCCACGGACCTCGCCTCTCGGGGCGCGGGTCCAGACTTTCGGCCGGGCGATGGCCTGGTTCACCAGGACCAACTAACATGCGGCGCCTGCCCGGAGTGGTCTCACGGGGGGCCGCGCTATCGACTGGGGCCGGGCGGTTAGACCTTGCGGTCATCGCTTGCCCTGCGACCGCTGTGGATCATAACGGAATACGTTACAGAAAATCAATATGTTAGGGAACCGAATTGGAGGGGTGCGGCAGGTCGAGGTTGACGCCTCCGACGCTGGTCAGCGACTCGACAACCTGCTGCTGCGCGAGTTGAAGGGGGTGCCCCGCAGTCATGTCTATCGCCTGCTGAGGCGTGGCGAAGTGCGCGTGAACGGCAAGCGGGCCAAGCCGGAGCTTCGCCTCGCCGCTGGCGATCGGGTTCGGATACCGCCGGTCAGGCAGGAGGAATCCGCCTCTGGCCAGTCCGAGCCGGGCGAACGCATGGCGGCTGGCGTTGAAGCGCGGGTCGTTTACGAGGACGATCGTCTGATCGTCGTCGACAAGCCCAGCGGGCTGGCGGTGCACGGTGGTTCGGGCCTCGCCTTCGGGGTGATCGAAGCCTTGCGGGCGAGCCGCCCGGATGTGCGCCTGGAACTGGCTCACCGGCTCGATCGGGACACCAGCGGCCTGCTCCTGGTCGCCAAGGGTGGTGTAGCCCTGCGTCACCTGCACGCACTGCTGCGCGAGGGCGCCGTGGCCAAACGTTATCTTGCGCTGGTCAAGGGGCGCTGGCGACTCGGGCGCAAACGTCTGGACCTGCCGCTGGCCACCAGTCACCGTCAGGGTGGCGAACGCGTGGTCAGGGTCCATGTCGATGGCAAGCCGTCGGTCAGTGTGTTCGAGCCTCTGGAGCGTTTCGGTGACCTGGCCACCCTCATGCAGGTGGATCTCGAGACCGGCCGGACCCACCAGATCCGCGTGCATGCGGCCTATTCCGGGCATCCGGTGGCCGGTGACGACAAGTACGGTGAGCGTGAATTCAACCAGCGCCTGCGGGAAGCCGGGTTGCGGCGACTGTTCCTGCATGCCACCCGGCTTGAGTTCCAGTGGCCCGATACCGGCCGGCGCTGCGAGTTGACCTCTCCACTGCCGGCGGACCTCGAGGGCGTGCTTTCCCGCTTGCGCTAGGGAGTGGCGAGCGGGTCGAAACCGGCCTCGCGCAGCGCGCCAGCCAGCCAGATCATCGGCAGGCCGATAAGGGCCGTCGGATCCTGGCTGCGGATGGACTCGAACAGCACGATACCGAGGCCCTCGCACTTGAACCCGCCGGCGCAATCGAGGGGTCGCTCGAGCGCAACGTAGCGCTCCACCTCGGCTCGCCCCAGACGGCGAAAGTGCACCTGGGTGGCATCGATGTGCAGAGCCGCCGCGCCGGTTGCTGGCGAGACCAGCACCACGGCGGTCAGGAATTCAACCACCCGTTCGCTGCAGGACAGCAACTGCTCGACGCAGCGCGCCTCGCTGCCCGGCTTGCCCAGGATGCGCTTGCCGCAGACGGCCAGTTGGTCAGAGCCGATGATGCAGGCCTCCGGGCGTTGCATCGCTACCGCAGAGGCCTTGTCCTGCGCCAGGCGCCGAACCAGCTCGGCAGGCGCTTCTCCCGGGCGCCCCGACTCATCGATCCCTGCCACGACCACCTCGAAGGGCAGGCCAAGGCGGGCCAGCAGGGCTTGCCGATAAGCGGAACCGGAGGCCAGGATAAGGGGGTGGGTCACGTTTCAACGACCTTCAAAAACAAGGATTTGAGGCCTGTTTCTCTTTGACAGAGGGGCCCCGCAACCCTATTATACGCGGCCCATGTATGGGTCCGGGCACGAGCGGTTGGACGTGAACGCGTTGGCTGCCGAGGGTCAGGTCATCCGGCGCCATTATCCCGCGTCGGAGCTGCCGAGGCTCGCCGAGGCCGGGCTGGACGGGACCGGATGGGTCGATGCCGTGCTCAGTTTCAGCGCGGCGGGTGATGGGCGGTTTGGGTGCGACCTGGAAATTACCGGCTCGTTGACCCTGCAGTGCCAGCGTTGCCTGCGGCCCTACGAACAGGTCCTGGCCGGGTCCAGTCGACTGGTGTTCGTGGAGGAGGGGAGTGAGGAGTCCGGCGCTGAGCCGGGCGAGGCAGAAGCCTATCCAGTCCAGGCCGGATGGCTTGAGGTCGTGGAATTGATCGAGGAAGAGTCCCTGCTGGCAGTGCCTCTGGTTGCGCGGCACGAGCAGGGCGCCGACGGTTGTGGTGGCGGCCGCGAGGTAGCGACGGACGTTCCCGCGGAGGAAGAGCCTCGCCAGCGGCCGTTTGCAGGGTTGAAGGATTTGCTCAAGTCTTAGGTTCATTCAGCGGAGTAACGAAGATGCCCGTCCAGAAAAGTCGTCGCACCCCCTCTACCCGGGGCATGCGTCGCGCACACGACAAGCTGGCCAAGCCGGCGCTGTCCAAGGATCCCACCACCGGCGAGACGCACCTGCGTCACCGTATCAGCCGCGATGGCTACTACCGTGGCAAGCGGGTGATCGAGGTGCCGGTCGAGGGCGAAGAGAGCTAGCGGCGCGGGGTCGATTGCATGACCCATTCCAGGATAGCCGGCACCGGTAGCTACCTTCCGTCGAGGCTGGTGACCAACGCCGACCTGGAGAAGATGGTCGAGACGAGTGACGAGTGGATTCGCACTCGTACCGGGATCGAGCGCCGCCATCTGGCGGCTCCCGAAGAGACCAGTTCGGTGCTGGCTGAGCACGCCGCCCGTCGCGCCCTGCGCTCGGCGGGGCTGACCGTCGAGGACGTCGACTTCATCGTGGTCGGCACCACTACCCCGGACCTGGTGTTTCCCAACACCGGCACGCTCCTGCAGCAGCGACTCGGCATACACAACTGCCCTGCCTTCGCGCTGGAGACCGCCTGCAGTGGTTTCATCTATGCCCTGTCGGTGGCCGACAAGTTCGTGCGCGCCGGCGAGGTGAAATGCGCGCTGGTGGTCGGCACCGAATGCCTGAGCCGGATAGTCGACTGGAACGATCGCGGCACCTGCGTCCTGTTTGGTGACGGGGCCGGGGCCGTGGTGCTCACGCCCTCCACCGAGCCGGGCATCATCGCGACGCACCTGCACTCGGATGGCAAGTATCAGGATCTCCTGAAG
>Ga0222714_10002008_pt1 | contig 22274 bp, 18 predicted proteins | sample C33_3DmetaG_FD_165048 | JGI IMG/M metagenome (GOLD analysis project Ga0222714, IMG submission 165048) | Estuarine water microbial communities from San Francisco Bay, California, United States - C33_3D | ecosystem: Environmental > Aquatic > Marine > Unclassified | place: USA: California...
TGAATGCTCTGAAGAAAGTCTTTGATGATAGTTTGACTACAGAGCTAGACGTGTTCAACGCAACCGACAAACACATTGCGCTGCAAATTGTCTCTGGGCGTGAGGGGATTTCCCTAAAAGCTGCCGATTGCTTGGTGTTCTATAACATTGACTTCAGTGCAACGAGCTATTGGCAGTCCAAGGACAGGATGACTACCAAAGACCGACTTGTCAATGACGTGTACTGGATATTTGCAGTGGGTGGTATAGAGCATGACGTATACAAAGCAGTGACAGCAAAATTAGATTACACCGTTTCACACTTTAAAAAACTATTACTATGAAAAATAAATTAGCAGGCAAGCACCCCTCATATGACAAGCTTGGTATGTCAGAGGAGCGCAAGAAAAAGAAGCTCGCTTATGACAAGGCATATCAGAAGTCAGAGGAGCGCAAGGACTATAGAGTTGAGCTGAACAAAAAGAATCGTGAAGCAGGAACCTATGGTAATGGTGATGGCAAAGATATGAGCCATACAAAGTCAGGAAAGCTTGTCTCTGAAGCCAAAGGCACTAACAGAGCAAGAAATGGTCACAATAAAAAGTCAACAAAGAAATGATACCATGCATATGTATTGACGACTCAGCTCGTCCGGCAGACTTCCCTCTGAGCAAATGGGTAGAAGAGGGTGAGGGATATAATATTGTAGCCGCTGCTGTAATCCTACCACAAGGGATACTTGGCTTCCAGGTCAATGAGATACAGATGGATGCCAACTGTTACCCATATAAATATTTCTCTTCACACAGATTTATCTTTGAAGATAAATATAAAAATGCTATTTTTGAGATGGTAATGGGCGATCGTGATTACTCTGAGGTAGACCCAGCGATTATGACCGATGCCAGTATTGTTAGCTTCGTATCTTAAAATTATGTTCAACGTAGGAGATAAAATTAGAAAGCCAAAAGGCTACGCATTTGATGGTATTGTTGTTGGTATAATCTATAACACCAAGGGTGAGCTAAGAATTGTTGCAGAGCTAGAGGATAATGGGATGCTACACATCTTCTCGCCACAGCAGTTAGAGCTACGATGAAAGAGCAACAGATACAATCAAAGAAAATAAAAGAGCTAGAGGCTCAAGGCTACTACGTCATAAAGCTTACTGTTACAAATAAGCCAGGTATCCCTGACATCATAGCCATACCTCCCAACTCAGATGTCCTATTTATTGAGGTCAAGCGACCAGATGGCAAGGTATCAAAGCTCCAAGAGTACAGACACAAGGAGCTAGAGGAGAAAGGTATAAAAGTGGAAATATTTAGAGGATAAATTTAATCAAATCAAATCAAATCATGGATTCACAAAACAAAAGGTTGGCTGACCTATGGCTACTCATCAGCGCACTCAACACAGTCCGCTACGCAATCACGGAAATCAATCCGGACACCATGCAATCTCACACCAAGATGCAGTTCAAGAATCTCAGGGCAAACATTGAGAACTTCCTAGTCTCCGCACAGACAAAGATGCAGACCAAGGAACGACAGACTCTAGCATCTATGAACTTTGAGAATGTAGCTATCATGGCTGAGACGCTATCACTGCTGGCGCACGTTCCAATCAACAAGCAAGAGGAATTTCTAGCTAAGGTCAATGAACTAGTATTTGAAATAGTCAAAGATGCAGTTACAGCAGAATGAAGAACTAAGGCGTGAGAAAAGAGCCATTGACTGCTTCGTTAATATGTTCAGTGGCTCCTATCAAAAGCTCGATCCAAATGATATAGACTACAAGGTCTTCGACTCTGAGAATAAGCTGATTGCTTATGCCGAGGTAAGCTCTAAGGTAAAGACCATTAGGGATGCATACCCTCTGTCAGTATCAGCAAAAAAGTTATTAAAGCTCTCAGACAAGCGGCTTAATCCGGTACTGATATGGTCCTGCGAGGACGGTATCATCTACTCAAAGGTCAAGGGATTGTCGGGAGAAATAGTATGGGAGGATGAGGACTTTATGGTTTACTTTGGTAAGCAAAAGACAATTAAATATATTCGATTCACCTAAACCAATTTATTATGAAACGTAAAAAATTAACAGACGATGAGATACTAAAAGAGATGTACAGAAGGGTATATGCAGTTAGTGAGCCACCTGCCGACTTCGATCACCTGATGGCTACAGCGGAGATAAATTCCTACGGACAGAAGGATATCAAGTTCAATGACTATGAATGCAATGACGAGGTAATGAAGAAGATCTGTGAGGACACCTTGGATGAGTTTAAGATAAAGGGCTATAAGCGAAGTCAGTTCTTCTATTCCTTTTGGCTCGGTTGTTCACCTAAATCTAAAAAGTTATGACAGCAGTAGAATGGTTTTTTGAAAACTTAAATAGCCATAAAATTGAAGCTAATGCAAATGAATTATTTCAACAAGCCCTCGAAATGGAAAAGCAGCAGATTAAAAATGCTTGGTTAAATGGTCATAAAAGTAATATGATACAACCTTTAGATGATATAAAATATCAATTAGATTTTGAAGAATATTACAATGAAACTTATAAGCCCTCTGCTTAGCGCTGAGCATGGACCGAAGATGATACAATTAGGTATTCCAAATCGTATGTTGGCACTGTTAGCGTTCAGGGGATAATTCAAAAACGCATTTTTTAATTACGCCTAACGGATTGCGTATATGAGAAGTGGCACTTGTAGAATGTTGAAATTAAGCACGAATGTTTATGTGCCATTTCTTATATACGCTGTTACCTGCTGGTGCGGATTATTACCACAAAACTTGAATTGGAACGCAAACGCTTTTTCTTTTCTTTTTTGTGCGATGGCAAATATTAATTTGAAAAATTAAAAATATGATTTATATAGAACCTTGTGAAGAAACATTGAAACGATTTGAAGATAATAGCATTGATTTAATTATTACTTCACCGCCTTACAACATAGGCAAAATGCACAGTAACAGACTGCAATTTGGAAGCTATGCCAACAATGATATGAAAGAACCTGATTATCAAAAATGGCAAATTGAAGTATTGAATGAATGTTATAGAGTGCTTTCTGAAAATGGTAGTATGTTTTACAACCATAAAGTAAGAATTAAAGATGGTAAAGCAATACACCCAATGGAATGGCTTTTAAAAACTGATTTCATTATTAAGCAGGAAATTACTTGGGATATGGGTAAAAGTGCTAATTGTGATAAAATACGTTTCTTTCCATTTTCAGAAAGGATTTATTGGCTAACTAAAAACCCAAAAGTAAAGTTGCTTAATAAAAACTCTTTATCAGATGTATGGAGATTAGTGCCAACGCACCAAAGAAAAGACCAAAACCATATAGCAGTAATGCCCGATGGAATTGTGCAAAATATCCTTGATGCAATACCAACAAAGCCTAATGTAGTTTATGACCCATTCGGAGGAAGCGGAACGACAATGAAAGTATGTAAGCAGAATGGAGTTGATTGCATTATTTCAGAAATTGATAAAGAAAAAGAAAATACCATTTTAGAAAAGGTGGGAAAAAAAAGAAAAGAAAAAGATTTACAAGCAGGAACTCTATTTGAAAACGAAATGTAGCACTTGCAGGTAACATAAATATTTGCGAAACTTCAAAACAACACCATGACAGAGCTAACAATTGAACAAGCAAACAAAATGCCTTACATAAATTGGGTTAAACATTTTAAACCCGATTGGACAAATGATCAATGTGAGTTCTATCTTTGGGAATATACTTGTTTCCCATTTTCAATAACAGAAACGATTAAACAACTCAATGAGCAACTTAAAGACTAAATACAAAAACATTGTAGAAGCATACATGGATGCGTTCTGCAAGAAGCAAGACATGATTTTAGAGTCATGGGTAGCTAATGACATCGGTACAATAGCCTGCTTTGGCGATGTTATGTACTTTGGATTTGATGACATTAGATATGACATAGATACAAAACAGCCAGTCGGGCAGATACTTGACTGGCTGTACAGCTCTATTGACAATCCTGATACCCATATAAACTATAAGCATTGGTGCAAAGGACTGAGATACTAGTATTACCTTCCGTATCTCTCTTGCCTCTCTCTTATTTTATCCTGCACCTCTCTTCTCTTTCTGAGCATCTCACGCTTAGCTTCCTCCCTTTTCTCCATCGCTCTTTCTCTTCTCTTCTCAGGTGTGTTCTGCTCTCTAAAGTATTCGGTGCCTGGACCATAATTCTCTCTCCACTCTCTTGGATATAGCTCTTTGAATTTCTTCTCACTCAATCCTCTGAATGGCTTGTCCTTATTCTTCTCCTCTTCTTCCAATCTCTCACTCTCTTTATACTTGTACAGCTTGCCACCACGAGCAGAGTACTCGTCAAACTTCTCAGGTTCATTCTTCTCAAACTCTTCTAGTGTCTTATACCCACCATAAGCCTCTTCCTTCATAGCTTTCCTCTCGGCCTTATATTTCTTTGCCTCTGATTTAGTTCTGCCTGTTTCTTGGTACTCTTTGAGTTGCTCTCCTGTCATCGCATCTTTCTTAGCACTCTTGACTATGGTGTTCATAACATTGTTAGTCTCAGGACTAAAAGGATTTATACCAAGGGTAGTAGTAATGCCAAGAGCTATGTACAATGGATTAGATAGCAATTCTCTATCTTTCTCCATTATGGTCTTCTCATTGCCATAATTATCAGTAAACTTACTAGTAACACCTAGTTTTATATTCTCGTAAAGTTTTGTTGCTTTATCAGCAGCAATACCAAGTATCCCTAAGTCACTTATAAATGATTCAAATACAGTTTTGCCTTGATCTGTAAAGATATTATATCTGTCTTCTTCTTCTGTGCCAATAAATTCTTGCACTTTATCTAAGACAGCACTAAATCCAGATCTTGCAACTATATCTGCAAATGGCGCAGGGGATAAAACGTCAGTAGTAACTGATGTAGCAGCGCCCTTCACCATATTATCCCATTTCTTTTTCTTCTCCTCTTCATCGTCCTCTTCTCCTCGTATAAACTGAGCTATACTATAAAATACATAATATCCAATATAGAGTTTGACCAATCTAAATGTAGCCATCTCAGCAGCAAAACCACCAAGTGACCTACGAGCTATTGCTTTATCCTCATTTGACGCAGTCTTACTTGATAATACCGCTAAGTCATTTGAGAAACGAGTTGTTTGGTTCATCCTAAAAGTAGAAAGAGGCATAGCAATTTTTGTTATTAACTGCTTTAGTGGATTATCAGACTGGTACATCTTTCCTGCTAAATCCTTGTCAGATATATTCTGCTGCCTATCAACCATATCCTGTGCATACTGAGCAGCTTCTTTATTCATCTCATGATTGCTATAGTCAATGCCTTGCTTTGGATATTCTTTTTGTTTTTTAAGATACTGCTCATAGTATGCAATCCAAGAAGCTCTAGCTATCATTACGTCAAAATTTGATAAGTATATCTTTAGATATTTCCTATTTATATTTTCAATAAATCTAGCTACCTTCTCAGTTTTTGCAGTTGCCGCTGCCTCAAGTTTTTGATTCAATGTCTCAAGTTCAGTTGTTGCTTCAACACCTCTATTAGCTATCGCCATTCCTGAATTGTTTATGAAATCATTAACAGCTTTATTATGTAAATTACTAAGTTTTAAATTTCCTACTGAATTGACAAGTGTATTTACAGCAACTGGTACTGTCTGTGAAATAGCCTGAGTAGGACCAGCTAATGCAAGCGCTGTACCGAGACCAGCTATCCTATCAAGTTTTCTTGTTACATCTCTAAATACTTTGTCAGTTATAATCCTCTTATTTCTTATGTTTCTTATAAGTGTTGCTATGCGATCCTTTGTCAAGCTTGCATCCTTACCACTAGGTATTATATTCTCAAACTCAGGAGAATTTTTAAAAGCTTGTATCTGCCTAATATCTGCCGCAGTTTTAATGTCAATAAGAGCCTCCAATAAAGCATTTGCATTGTTGGTGTCGAAGGACAAGTTAACGTACATATTTGCTTTACCACTCAATAAAGTTGTTGGTGGTGTTGACTTCATTAAGGAGCCAGCTTCTTTTTTGTAGAAGTTCTCAGTATTGCTATTAGAAAAGAATAATGACTCGGTGCCGTCAGTGTCTTTCTTTACTTTATCATCTCTTTCCAAGAAACCAAATCTGTCCGGTACATAGTTGACATTTTTGTCAAGTACCTTATTGTAAACGCTCAATGCAACGTCAGCAAATTGGTCGTATAGTTTTGCCCATTCGTCAACCCAAAACTGTACAGCATCCACATTTATTTTGTCAGCCTTTGCTTTTACTTCTGCGATATTATTTGCGTCTCTTGCTATTTTATCATAAACCTCTTTTATAACTTTAGCTGCCTCGGTTTCTTTTTTAGTACCGCCTTTATTTAATACCTCAATAGACTCCTCGATGAGTTTCTTTCTTCTATTAAACTCTGCTGCTACTTGCTTCTCGTCACCAACAATTGTCTTTGCCAAGTCACCTATAATACCTCTCTCGATGATATTGTACATATCCTGAAAAGATTTCTTATTTGGCTTCATCTTTGTGAATTGCAAGACATATTTATTTATAACTCTATTCGCAGCATCCAAAGCCTCTGCTTTGTGGTTTATCAAAGAGTTTATACCCATCTTCTCGCGAACATACTCCCCTGCTTTAAACCCTTTGAATAACCTTTCAAAGAATAACGGTACAGACGCAAACTGCTCAAAGAATAATCTACCAATTGCAGGGCTGAAATACATCTTTATTTCCTTTGACCTTACACCCTTAGCATCTACCTCTTTTACATTTTTAACACCATTGTATGTAGCAAGCACATTACCCATTCCAGCTATTGACTTATTGACAATAAAGTTATTTAATGCATCGGCAGCCCTAAGCGCTTCCTTTGCATCTAATAGACTTAGGTCCATAGCCATAAACTCCTCAACAATCTTCTTATCTGACTCCTTAAACTCAACTGTCGTTGGATTATCAGGGTCAGAGAATGGATCAATGCCAGTCTCAAACATATCATTGATGATTGTAGAGTAGGTGTTGAACATCTTATTTATAAAGCCACGAATAATACCTTCCTTGTATTTGTCAACTTTTTCATCTTCAGATAGGTTTAACAGCTCCATCATTTGGTCGTATGTCAGGTCAGACGCATCAACGCCCATAAGCTCTTGCAACCTTTCTGCTGTATTTTTTCTAATGGTCTCTGCTTGAGCTTCCATCATTTTATTAACATACTCCATTGTCTTGCCTACGTCAACCATATCAGCAGGGATGACATTCTCGCCAACTATCTTTGACCCTTGTACACCTTCTTTGACCTTTGATGCCATCTCAATATACTCGTCAATGTTCTCAACCATTGCCGGATCAATCTTAGCAAATTCAGCAGCGAATGGAGTAAGATTCCCAAACTTTTTTGTATTCCTTGACAGCTTCTTTATATCTGACTGCAAGTCATTTGCTTTGCTTAACTTATCAGCGTAGTCAGCATCATTGAATACCTTCTCGGCATAAGCGAGTAATCGCTCAACCATAACAGGATTGTCAAGATTGACTGTATTGACTCTATTGATAAGTATATCTGATTGGCGTGTTGTTATCTTTCCTTTCTTGACCATGTCCTTGATAGCAGCAGCAAGCATCTTGCGCTTTGTGTTCAAGTCACCCTTAGCTTCTCTTGCCGCTCTAGCCTCAAGTCTTATTTGGTCCTTGAGCGCAGTCATCTCATTGACTGTTACTTTCTTAGGCTTAGGCTTACCTATAATCTTCTCCTTTGAGATAGGCTTCTTCTCTGCCTTAGGTTTAATCTTCAGTAAAGCATCTGCTTGGCTCTCGGTAAGACCTTTTCTTGTCAGGTATGTCTTAATGCCAGCATCTGAGATATTGCCCTCTCTAGCCATTTGTATGGCATTTGAGTACATACCAATAAGTACCTTATTCTCGAATCGCTCTTTGTTTATTGCCTTATGCCTATCCTTTATGTAGTCATACCCTTTCTGTACAGCACCCGACAAGGCAACACCTGCGTCAATAGCTTTAGCTACCGTGTCCATTGCTGCGTTCCATATTGCAATAGGTACACCAAGTATATTACTCTGCAATCCACCAGGTCCTTTTATCTTTAAGCCTCTGACAGCATCTGATAGAGACATTCCCTCCTTGCTAGCAATTTTTTGTGCGATACGCTCGCTTTGTTTGTCTGCTTCAACTTTGGCTAATTCTTTTGTAGGATAAGTATTAACACTTATTCCTACTAATGGACTATATTTGTTAGGAAGTGTTTTTATAGCCCAACCTTCTCCATCTATAAATACAGGTTCAGCGTATTTTACATCTTTCTCTTCAGCCGCAGTATTTATATACTTGCTAAATGATTCCTTGTCCCACTTTATATTGCCGACTTTTGTATCAATCCAATTTATGGTAGCAGTAATAGCCTCACCTATTTTTGTTCCACTCTCAACCTGCCTTGCCATAAACTCCAATGCACCATTGTACACGGTCTGAGTTATACCAAAGTCAAGAGTTGACAAGGTGCCTTTCATTTTCTTCCCTCTAATCCTCTTGGCAGTCTTTTCGCTTTCTGTTTCTACTTTGCCCTCAGTAGTAGGTGCTACCTCAGTCACAGGAGCAGCCTCAACCTTTGGTGCGCCCATCTTGCCTAGCATCATTTGCTCTAGCTTGTCAGCCTCTTGCTCAGGTGTCAATGTCTGAACAGGGGCAGTCTCAACAGGTGCTACAGGTGCTACAGGAGCTACCTCAGTTACAGGAGCAGCCTCAACCGCAGGTTGCTGTGATGATAGTTCTTTCTGATTAAGAGCGTCAAGCTCAGCCTTCACGTCAGCCTTTGTCATGACCGTCTCACCAACAGTTATGTTCTTGCGTCTCTTGTCAGCCTTAGCCAATGCATCAGTCAGCTCCTGCTGTCTTGCTTTGTCCTGCTCAGTAAATGTCTCTGCCGGCTGTACAGGCGCAGCTTCAGTAGTAATAGTAGTCTCAGCAACAGGCGTTACCTCAGTAGTCGTTACCTCGACAGCAGGAGCTGCCGCAGTAACAAGTGGTTGCATCTTCTCAACTATTTTATTTTGCTGCTGACTGCGTTGCTCCTCAGGAGTAGCAATAGCCTCGTCATATAATTGTGCAGCCATCTGCTCATTACCATCTAATGACACGATAATGCCATCAGGAGACGTAAATGTTATTGCTTGCCTAGTCTTTGTAGGTGCTGCTGTAAAAATGTCTGTAGTCGTCTGTTTTGGAACCTCAGGAGTACGTTGCTCTTTTTGGAGTAATGCATCAAGTTCAGCCTGAGCGCCTGCTTTATCCTCATAAGCATCATTAACTTTAATAAGAGGAGTTGGTACGCCCTCTGTAAAGCTTTCTAATTCTGAGGGGTTCTCGAATGCTGCTAAGAGTTCTTCTTTCCTTTTGCTTTCTTCGGGGCTGAGGACACCTTGCTTGGGAGCTGCTTCAGGTCCTGCTTCGGAGCCTCCTGTCTCCATCTCTTTGCCAGGCTCGGTTTCTGGCTGTAGAGATACTTCACCTGTTGTTTGCTTTTGAATGGCATCTACTTTTTCTTTAAATGTCTGAGTTACTTCAGGGTCTCCTTTTACGGCAACTTTAGCCCTTGACAATCGCTCAGGTGTGAATGAATCTATTTTATCTAAAAACTGTTGCTTAGTATACCTTCTCCCATCAATCATGTACTCTCCTACCGCTTCTCTTTGAGACTCAGGAGCCACCTCAACAAGACCCTCAAGATCTACTTGCTGTTCACTTGGGAGCAATTGCTTGCTTTTACCTATAGCAGCAAGCTCCTCATTTATAGCTCTTATCTCTTTACCATAAACCTCTTGCCTTTCTTTAGTTGATGTTAATTGTTCTTTTGCAGACAGCAATTCCATAGTCCTTGCAGTAACATCCGATGACGCTCTTCCTTTTTGACCACCAACTGACAACACTTCTTTTGCAGTTCTTCTTAGACCCACATTCTCTTGAATCCTCTGATTGACACTTGCGTCTATCTTCCCAAGCTTCTCCATATTGTTTGCCCAATTAGAGATTCTCTCATCAGAAACATTCTCATTTGCTATCTTCTTTAAATCGGTTAGATTATAAGCAAGATTTATGTCAACATTGTCTTTTGTTGCCAAATATGTATTGAATACATAGTTAGGTGTATTGGACCCCATACCACCAATCCCTTCTAGTGCTATTTCATTCAGGTTTAACTCTCTCCTTCCTGTTCCAAAAGTAATCTCGCTTAATTGAGCAATTGTTTCACCTCCAGACTCCATAAGTGGATCTACTACAACATTCTCTACTGTGCCTCTTGCCATTTTTGTTGCGGCTGATGATAATTTGCTAGCTGGTTTTACTATTCTACCTGCTAGTCCTGCCGACAAATAGTCAACCGCAGCAATAGGGATACCTCTAGCTAGCCCAACCGCAGCTGCATCGTCCCAAACCCTTTGGTCGCTCAATGCCTTCTCTAATGACTGGGGGTCAAGAGGATTGTATTTGTATTTCCTAACGGCCTCCATTACGGCATTTGTGTACTCAGTAGCGTACCCTGTTACCGCTTGCCCTATTTTTAGACCTGTTGATAAACCTGTTGCTGCACCTGCCGATACAGTAACTGGTGCAAAAGGACCGCCTAGAAGACCTGTCGCTGCACCTATACCAATAGATGGAACTGTAATAGCTGGGATTATTTTAACTCCATAAGGAAGCATTTGCGAGATACTGCCTGATACAGCTATTGACATTGCTTCTAATGGGTCGTCAAGCATAACATCCCACCAATCTCTATATGTCTTTGCTGCTTCAAGTCTTGTCATCGTTCTGCTTTGAGTGTCAGTCATTCTTGATAACTTTTCAGCTATATATTTTGACGCACTCTCTTTATCTGAGAATCCAGACCAAGATGTATATCCAGGGATAGTAAGAGCAAGTAATTGGTCTCCAATAAGACCATTCCTAATGCCATCATTCCATGCATTGAAAGTAGCTTCGAAATTTTCAGTCAGCTCATTGTTTATCTCTTTGTTGATTTTAGCATCAAAGAATGTTTTTGCTTCAGCGTATTTCGTTGTTGCTAATTGACCTAGCTGAACAGCATCGTTGTACTTCTGAATCAAATTATTATAAGCCTCTGGATTTTGTATTTGCTTATTGTCTTTTTTAATAAGCTCATCAATTGGAATGCCATATAAATCTACAGACGTTTGGTTTATTTCAGCAATATTCGTCTGTACGTCTCTAACTATTTTAGTTGCTTCAGCAGCGGCTTTATTTTCTAGCTTTGCTAGGTGAGCATCAAAATCCATTCTTAACTTCTCAGACGTTCCTTCTTGATTATAGAAGGTAAAGTCTTTTACTAATGGTCGAAGAGACTCCCTTTCTTTTTTAAGTTCTGATACTACTTCTCTCATATCAGTTCTCCACTTCCCATTAACAAAAAGGCTTGGATTTTCTTTTTGAAATTCTTCTAGATTTTTTTTATCATAACCTTCAAAGAAATTTATAATACCGTCAATTTCATCATATCTTTCCCATCTCCTTTTTTCTGTAATATAATCTTTGCCTTTTGATCTATAGAAATTATCTCCTTCTATGTCAAGCTTTGATATATCTTTCCATGAGCCAGCTGCAAAATCCTGAGCTTCTTTCTCGGTTTTAAATGTGAATACCTCACCTCTTTTTTGTGCTTCTTTTAAAGCTTCTTCAAATGGCAGCTCAACCCAATTGCCCATAAATGTAGTTGGAAATAAAGGATTTTTGGGGAATAAAGTTGGGATTACCTTATTGTCAAAAGATACAAATTTTACGGTTGATGTTGTTCCGTCTTCATTTATCCTAAATCCACTGCGCATATTTCTAGCGCGTAGGGCTTTGCTAAGAAAGTCTTCTTCTTGGGATATTCTATTATTCTCTTTTATAAATTTCTTTAGTGACTCTGGGCCGAGTCCCATTTCCTCCAAATTATCAGGAGATGCGTCTAGTGATATGGACCTCTTGCCGTCCTCTGTTCTGGCTACAATTTTATTATTAAAAAAACCACTTTTTTCAAGGACAATACCGTACTGCTTAAAATCGTTTTTAAGTTCATTGAATTTATCATCTGATAGATAAATTGACTTATCGATTTTATTTATCTTATCTAAAAATTCAGCTGTTTGACTTGTGGCGATAGCCTCTTCTTTAAGTCTAGCTTCTTCTTCTTTTGCTTTTATATCCTCTTGAGCTTTGAGCTTTTTTGTCTCTGCTTCTCTTATGCCATACTCTTCTTTAAACTCATACTCTTTTTTGAACTCTTTAGCTTTGTCTGCTAAATATTCTTCTCGTGCAATAGGCTGATTCATTTTTTGCTCAAGTTGTTTCTTGGCAATATCTGTACCCATTACATATTCAAGATCAAGTACGTCTTTCTTTTGTGATTCCAATGAACCAGTCTCCGATAATGATTCCGTAGGCTTTCCTTCTTTTATCGAGCGCTGTATTGGACCCTCTGTTTGTTGGTAGCCAAGTACGCCATAATCCCCAAAAGCTTCTTTTTTTTTAACAGGCTGCTGCTCTTGAGCCATTGGCTGTTGAGTGGATGGAATCTTAATTGTTTTTAAAAAAGCATCTAATGGTTTATCTTGCTCAAATGTATTGTCAATACTACTAATCCAACTATGCATTTCAGAGGCATATTTCTCATCTTGCATTTTTTGTTTAAACTGATTGTAATTAAAATCGTCTCCATAAGAAGGATCATTACTTTTAATCCATTCATATAAATCTTGTAAGTATTGTTCGTTCATTTTTTTTCTTTTTATTTTCCTCTGGGTGCTTTGTTAGTAGTTGCTTTTTTAGTTGTTGTTTTGTTATATGTAAATGGAGTAAAATTAGGACTTACATTTAAAGCTGCGTCAAATTGTTCTTTATATTCTTTTAAAACTTTTTGATCCTCTTCTCCATATATCCACGCTGCTACTGCACGTCCAAATGTTTCAACCGTTCCATAAGGGGTCCCATCTGAATTTTGCATTTTTATAAATGTATGTGGTCTATCCGGATCTACTTTTTCATTTTTCTGTATCTTTAAATATACAGACCCATCTGGCATTGTTACATATTCTGTCCCAGTTGGATCTACAGCAGCTTCTCCTTGTATTGTTGTAAGTGATTGTCTTTTTGTTACCATGTCTCCAGACCACATATCTTTAATATATGTACCCATATTTTCTGCTCTTGATTGACGACCTTTAGCAGTATAATATCCTTCAGGAACAGACCCACCTCGTACTACTGGTGGAGTTGGCTCAGTATATGGACTTATCTCCAACTTCTTGTCAATCATTTGTCTGTATTGACCTCTTAGAAATTCTCTAGCTTCTTTCTCTTGTGTTTCATTTAGTATAGGAGTAATTGTACCATCTGTCTCCCTTTGAACTAGCATAAGCTTAGGGTTTTTCTTTGCTTCTTCTACATTGTCTGTAGTCTTATAACCTAATTCTTCTGTAAGAATTGATGACTTATTGTATTTAGGATTTAGTGCAGCATTTATATATTCCTCTTCCGCTTTTGCATACTCGGAAACTACTCCTTTAATTCTTTCAATCTCTTCATCTGACAAACCAAGCTCTTTTGCTTTTTTCAAATCTAATACTCCACTTTTATCGGTTATTTGCGTAATACTGCCTGCTTTGTTCCCTGATCCAAGTGTTCTGTATGCCGTTATACCCTCTCCAAGTCTGCTAATAAAATCATCAGCGTCTTTTTTGTAGTCGTAATAATTATACTTAGTACTAACAGCACCAGCTAATTGATTGACTGACAATAGATTCTCCGCACCAGGTTTTGCTCTTGTTATTGTCTTGCCATCTTCAGTTACTGTTTCAAGCCTACTAAATGTCAAGTTACCATTTATGTTGAAGTTTGCGCCTAAGTCTGTTAATTTACCATATTGCTCAAGGTCGGTTCCATCCCACATTTCAATGTCTTGGTTCTCCCCTTTCGCTTGTCTTTCTAATCTTTCCTTGAATGCTGTCTGTATTTGACTTACTGTTCCATATAGATTTTTGACACTGTCGTTTGTATTCTGTAGATATATGGCAAAGTCCTTTACTGCAAGCTTACCAGACTTCAATAAATTGTATTGTATTTTTGTGTTCTCGGCAGCATTATAAGCTAGGTCAATAGTCCATTTGTTGACATCGTCTTTTTGTCCTATTGGCTTATTATTGATGCGCTCAAGCTCTTCCTTGTATGCTGCGTCAATGGCGGCTTTTTTCTCGGTGCGTACACGGTCAATCTCATCGACAGTATTTGTTATTGTCCTGCCGACATCAGCCCAGTTTACATAACTGTCAGCTTCCCTTTCAACGTAACCAAAATATGACTTAGGTGGCATATAATTTTATTTAGGAAGATTGTTGATATTTATTGGATTAGTTACTGGATCGTATGGAGTATAGAATTTAAACTCTAACGGATTGTATAAATCTCTGATTTGTTTCTTCGACATACTATTCATATAATTAGTAAAATCAGAACCAGTCATTGTATTAAATGTCTGACCATATTTAGTTCCAAGAGCTTGCTGAAATGACATTGGCTTCCCATCAATCATAAGCTCTTTTGGAAGGGTCCCCTCTGCTGCTGCTTTATTATATGCAATCATTTGTTGATCTAACTGTTTTCCTGCTGCGTTCTGCATATACAATGGCACCATCTCAGCACCATAAGATGCCATGCTTGAGATGCCTTGGAACGCCTGACCCATTGCCGCTGTTCTTGCCTCCTGAGCGTCAGCAGCAGCCTGCTGGGCACCCATAGCCTCACCCATATCCAACTGCACTCCTACGTCTCTTAGTCTTGACTCCTCAGTAGCTGATAGCTTCTCAAGGGCCATTAGCTCCTGACCCATTTGAGTCCTAATGTCTGCCTGTGCTTGGTTCTGCATAGCCTGTAGTCGCCCTGCTGTTGCAGCTGCACCTCTGTCAGCCTCTCTTGCTCCCTCTAATGCTTGAGCGCCTGAGGAGAGCATCGCCTCTCTCTGTAGCTCGTACGGCTCCTTCTTGATTGCAAGTTGATCGTAGTAGTTTACCTCTAGCTTTTTACGAGCCTCGCTCATAGCTTGGTCTGCCTTAGCCTGAGCCTCCTTCATCAATTGGTTCTGCTTAGCTGCCTGAGCAAATGACATACCGGTAGTAACTGCCGCTGTGCCTAGACCTATAACTGCTCCTGTAATTGCTGCCATATTTATAGTATTTTTATCATCTCACCAACATACTCATCGCCCTTTACATAGCCAATCTCCTTGTATGTGTCAATAAGACTTTTGTTTTTAATCAGTGCGTAACAATACTCGTTTCCCAAGTTCTTACTTATCTCTGTCAAAGTTGATACCAATAACATAATCGCTTCCTTGCGCATTGGCTTTTTGGTATACTTCCTACTTGAGATTATCCAGTCTACCCATGATACCTTTGAGTTTGTCATGTACATAAACCCTGCGCAGATAGGCGTATCGCCATCATAAACTATAACACCACCGGTACCATCATCAGGCAAAAATGCCCTTGTTGGTGGGGTCCATTCCCACTCTTTCCACCACTCTACCAATATGGCATCGTAGTCCTCCATTGTCAATGGTCTTATAGTTAGCTCTTCCATAAACACAAAATTATGGAAAAGATTTCATAACTTCAGACTCTACAGCAAATAATTCTATTTTTGATGTAGAAGAATTTTCAATCTCAAATACACAATAGTGACCAAGCACCCCATGCGACTCAGCCACTGAGTTCTTGGTATAGAAGAAGTAAGCATCTTGAACAGGTATTGGTTGTGTCCCAGGTATCGTAATGTCGATGACAATCTGATTGATACCAAGTTTATAGTTCCTGTTTATTTGCGTTATTTGTCCTGCAAGGTACTGCGTTGTTGCTGGTGGTAATGTGAAGTATAAAATGTCGCCAATGCTCATGATATTGCCAAGGTCAACTAGTGGTGATATTGAGAAGTCAATAGTGTCTCCTGCTACATTCACTTGATAGCTCTTGCCTATACCATTGGTGCTGCGTATAGCCAACTCTCCACTGCCATCGTTACGGACAAATGCGAAATATGACTGCTCTTTCTTCTCGAACCAAGTGTCAAGGATATATCCTGAGTCTTGTATGTCAGTGTATAGTATCGCACTCCACGTTGCATCACCCTCAAGATTAAGCGTCTTAAATAGCTTATTCTCAAGAGGCACTTGATTAAATACACTCTTTAGTGTGGTTGGTGTAAAGGCTGCTGCGGCATCACCAAGTATGGTCCACCAAGGTTCATAGAACGTATTTTTGTTCTTGTTGACATTATGCCTGTACAGATTACCTCCTTTGAATGTATAGAAGTATTGATTCATCCCTATCATCCAATCAGGGTTGTACGAGTAGAATGATACCCATCCCGATACAGCATTGCTGAACGAGAGGGTATAAAAGTCCTCAATAAGTATAGGCTTTATTGGGCCTGGGTCTAAGGGGTCAACTGGAGTTATAGGGTCTTTTCCCATTATTTATTTTTTATGATGCGCAATATGAATGGAATGCAATGATTACTCCGTCTTGTACTTGGAACGTGTCAAATGGTGCCGGCACTGGCAATGCCCTGTAGTAGCCGTCAGGCAGTACAGCCGATCCGCTGCTATCTAGGAATACCCAATCGTATAGCCCTAGTGTGATGCCATCACCGTTAACTGGTGCCACATAGTAGGTGTAGTTGTATGGGAAGTTACAAAAGAACTCAGGAGATACTGACGTTACCCCATAAGTGCCCAAGAATGATGGTAGCTCTAATGGACATGAGATTCCGACTACAGCCTCAGAGTCAGGACATATCCCTACGATTGTCACGTTAATATATCTTTCTGCTGCATTTGTCTTTGGTATCACCATTACGCATAGGTCAGGATTCCCTGCTGTTAGCTGCATCTCACCAGCCGATACTGTGATGCTAGATGTACCAACAGGGATATAGGCAGTTTCATCCCAAGCATACAAGTCAAGGGTCACAGGAGTACCAACGACAATACAGTCATTAGGTATATCGCCTATGTATGTGTATGACGTGCTTGGTGTACCTGCAAGTAGCCCGAATCCTTGAGAGCTTAGTTGATTATAGACCACTGAGTCATAGTCAACCTTTATGCCATTAACTGTGCTGTTGACAGCTATGGTGATTATAACAGCACCCACTGACGTTGGTGTGTTGCCTGCATCAAATGTGATGGTATAAACGCCTTGTAGGGATGGAGCCTCTACTGTGCCCTTGCACTCAGTTCCGCAAGTAGGACAAGCCTGAGCAGGTAACAATACCCCTGACACTTGTTGTCTTGCTGTAGCTCCGTCATAGTAGTAACCATCAGGAGCGACTGTGGTAAGCCCTGGATCCAAGAACACTGTTGTCGCTGACGCTAGTGTTGGGCAATTTAGATAAAATGTTTGTTGTACTGGCATAATTTATTTTTAAGTTCAACATCCACAACTCTCCATGTAAATGATTGGACTTCCTTGTAGAATAATATAATTGTCTTTGTCATTTGGTATGCACAAAATTATTGACGCGTTAGGCGCTAGGGTCTCTGTGTGTGTCTCAGGCGATCCACATAAGCCAAGAGGAAACTCTATAATTGCATTCTCAGTTGCCTGTTTTGGATTTGAGAATACATAAGAGTTGCATAGCTCTGTACATGGCAGACATTCGCAGCACACAGCCTCTAACGACTCAGGGTCATAACAAAGTTGTACACCAATAGATGAGCGCAAGTCCCATATAGCGTACAGATACAGCCCATCAACCGTTGGAGGTACTGTAAATGTAGCATTATAGATACCTGGTGATGGATTGACAATAGGCGTAGCTGTACTATCTAACGATAGCAATGTCTGCATATCCCCATCATTGTTTCCATATAGTACGTTTGACCTTAGATATCTGAACTTATTCTGTCCTGGCTCAAATACATACGACACATATGGTGGTGTCTCATTTATCTGCAATGTCATTAGCGCTCCCTCCGGTGGTAAGCTACCCTGCCCCTCAAAGCCACTCGTTGTAAGGTAGTATGACACCAATGGGTTATTTGTCCCTGACGTGAAGATAAAGAAGTTGGACTGTGTTGGTGAGGTAAATGGCCCATTGACATAATTAAACTGCTTCAATGTAGCCAATCCTGCATCGCAATCATCTGTGAGTACCACCTCTACAAGTGTCATTGGTATTGGCACTGGACATCCAACAGTTACACTAAGCACAATATTGCCTGTAGCTGTAATGGTAACGTTCCCTGTAGATGGCAATTGAGTAGCCTTAAAAAAGTCAAAATATCCTGATGAAGTTTGCAATCCTGACGTATAAGTATTGCCATCATATTCTACATCAATAACAAAGTCAGCATCACCGTCAATAGTCTGCACAATCCAATCCACATTTACAGGACCAATTTTAGTAGCAAAGTCTACGCAGAAATTTATCTCAGATGTTATCTTGCCTTGAGCAAACGTGAAAGTTCTAGTAACACCACACTTGATGCATTCCTCCTCCATTGGTATCTCCCTGTCGTTAAGCGTCAGCACATACTCGTTCATGTATGGGTCAAATGCTCCGAGCTTTTGTGTATTGAACCTTGCGATAAACTCATCTCTAAACCATGTCCTCATATTCATATCAGAGATGACTGCGAGCTGCTCATTAGAGTATGAGTTTCCTTTAAGCTGTATCACTGCGCCTCTTTTGGCATCAGTAAAGAACTTGTCATAACCCCACTTAGAGTAGCTCTCAGGATTGAAGCTTATGCCATAGTTCTCGACTCTCGCTATCTGCGTACCCAATACCTCAGGGATTGAGGTGATAGCACCACCGGCAGCAGCATCAGATAATAGATTCTTACCTGCAAGAACGTATGACACCTTGTCCTCTTGTAGGACTAGCACGTCAGTCTCTCTACCATCAAGGATGTATATGGTGCCAAATGACAGCTCAAGGTTCTTATAATTGAGCAATGCCCCATTGAACTCATTGAGCTTATTGACATTGGTCTCAGGATTATACACACCACTATAGGTGATGTCAGCAAAGCGCCTTGACTCTTTATAGTCCTGAGCGGCTACTGTTGTCACCCTATTGCCAAGGTTAAAGTCTCTACCAATGATTGAGTCCCTTATCTTGTAGCTCTCGGCACCATTGCCAAAAGCGAAGCAGTTAAAGAACCCTGTTTGAATTATTGCAGGGGTACTTGTTGCTATGTCTTGCGATTGGTCTCCAAATGCACCATTTGACAGGTGATTGCCATTTGCATCAATCGGGAACGATAGGTTATTCTCGAAGAATACATCAGGTAGTGTGTCAATTGGCTGAGTTTCAAATATAAAAATATTATTACCGCCTGAAACAAAATCAAAATCACACGATATTATTGTCCTTGTATTAGGACCAGGGAACCAAGTATTACACGCTCTAAATGACCTTATCCTTAATGTAAGTTTATTTGTTGTTAGATTTCTATCAAATTTATAAACTACATCATATACCTCATCGTACCCTGAAAATGGGGGAGTAGGAATAGGGCCTAGTCCTGATAAAAATGTTGCAGAAACTGCGCTTGGTGTAACTGTCCCTGTTAGTGTTGAAGCTATTCCATCTCCTATAAACCAATCATATATATTAGCATAGTCATTTTCAACTATATATTCCTTATCTAAATTATATCTTCTTTCTTCACATACAGTATTGCCGTTTACATGATTATCTACTTTTAATTTTATTCTACTTCCGGTAGGAACAGGATAATCGATATAAGTCCATGTTGGATTTAATGGGTCCGTTCCAGTAACATTCATTGTTATATCTAACGTTACAGTGCCATCTGCTGTATATCTTCTACTAAACCTGCTTACATTTGCAGAAGCGCTTGGATCCACAGATATCTCACTAGAAACTATTTTCATGTAAACTCCTGATGGAGGTACTACATTATTCAATGGGCTAATAAAACCTGATTGCTGAGCTTCTTTATTTAAAACAGTTATATATGTACAATTATCTTTTGGTCCAGCAGAATCTGCTTTTACAATAAGCCTATCTCCTTCTTCTACTTTTCTTGCGTTTTCACCCTCTAGTAAAAAATAAACATCGTTACTATCTGGATCCTCAAAATAAATATTAGAATAAATAGTTTCATATATGTGTTGGTCAGCTTTACATACGAACTTATAACGAGTTGCCCAAAAAGGAGCTACTTGAGCAGGGGGTATTGTTACTGTAATTGAGTTTTTATTCTTTGAATAAGAACAAGGAACAAAAACATTATTTAAAGGGCTTACGTTTGCAGGGGTAGATCTTGCAAATTCATCCATATAAACCATTCCTATCTCATACCCTCTATTACTATGCAAGCTTTTTGGAACTCCTATTCCTAAATACTGAACAACATGGTTTACAATTTTATAGTATTCATATACCGTTTTAGTTGGAGTTGTTGGGTTGTCAACGTATTTTGCGGCTAAAAATAAAAATTGTACTTGGTTTGAAGATGGAGTTGCTATTATTTGTATAGATTGACCGCCTGTACTTATTCCTGTATCTACCTTTACAAGCGCATCTAATGAGTAAGGGAGATAGCAATTATATGCATCAGTAAACGTAATCCCATCACATGAATCGTTACCACTTGGATTGTAAACTAATTGAATGTTGCCACTAGGCAATGAAGTTCCTATTGCTTCTAAAAACTCAGTACTTGTTGCAAAGGCATAAACTGAGGAGTATGTATTTTGCAGGTATATTGAAAAATCTACTTGTGTAGTTCCTGTTGTTTGTGTAGGATACGGAGTAGACCCTGTAAATGAATCGTGAAAAATCGAAACTGTAAAAGTAATCAATACGCCTTCGATTAAATCAACTCCTGAGAAATCAACAATCAATGAAGAATTAACGACCGTGTAAGGAACATCCCAAGTGTATGTTGTTGTATCTAAAGTACTAGGAATTATAGAATTATTTATTTCTTCACTAATTAAACTTGTAGTATACTCTAGCAAAGTAGGAAATCCATTACTATCAACTAAATCATATCCATCCACATAATTCCCATACATTAACCTATTACCCATAATTGTTTGAGCCTTAGCGAGTCTTGGGACATTGTCATATAATCTAAGTAGTTCAGACTCTGGAAGTATGGTATAAATCTTGCTATTATTAAAAAAATAAGTAACAATAGTATTATCTGAAAGGCCCATAATGCTTTTATCAACCTTTTCAATTATATTTATTACGTTACCTGTTGCTTGCTTAAAAAGCAAATCGATACCAACTACTAAAGGACCTCCTGTGTTATAATAGAAATTAACTCCATTATAATCATTTATCATTCCTTCATTTAAAAAACTACTTGGACTAAACGAAAAAGGTTTTGGCAAAAAAGAAGGCTCAGACCATTGTGACGTAGCGCTGTATTGTCCGTCTGCATATCTATATCTATAAGCAAAACAAATAAATCTGTCCTCTAAATAATTCTCCTCTCCTACAGTATTTAAAAGAGCTATCGTTGGCGCTTCGGTAGGTGGCTTCTTAATAACAAGGATTGTCTCTCTGAGCAGATCAGGCTGCCCATTATAGTCAATGCCTGAGCCATCAGGATTGGCGTATCCTCTATTGATATTTATAAATCTAGGCTGATTATAGTCGTCAGTCCAAAATAATAAATCCTCAACAATGTCAACTCCTGTAATCAAATAGTAAGGATTAAAATTCAATGTAGTATTTACCCCTCCGCCATCATTTACACTAACAATATGATATGTCAATGCCTGAGACACCATATTAAAAGAAACAACAAGGTCGATCTTATTTGTTGTTTTACTGCCTTGGAAATTAGGGTCGTGAACAAACCAATACAAGGTCTCTCTTGCGCTGTCATTGATAGCACCTATGCATCTTGCATCAGTACTCAATTGAGTACCATTATAAGCTAACGCAGTCAATGGCAAGTTACCATTCGTATTCTCAATAACTCCTGCCTCCGACTTCTCTGTCGATCCCATCCTGACATTCATAGCGTCAATGTACTCCCCATCAGGGACTACTCGCTCATCGAATGTCTTATTCATTTTACCGGCAATAAAGTTCCTTGTAAAATTCGCCATTGTTATTTGATTATCTTATCCATTCCTCTCATATTCATTAAGAGCCTACCTGGATGAATGTTGCTAATTCTTAT